>ENA-OURS01000057-OURS01000057.1-human-gut-metagenome-genome-assembly--contig:-NODE-57-length-130111-cov-13.526312_pt1 | contig 130111 bp, 114 predicted proteins | sample MGYA00242109_ERZ509010 | MGnify/ENA primary metagenome ERZ509010 (study PRJEB26280, sample SAMEA2338774) | human gut metagenome | biome: human gut; feature: human-associated habitat; material... | reverse complement strand
GTGTTAAGCACGCCGCCAGCGTTCGTCCTGAGCCAGGATCAAACTCTCCATGATATATGGAAGAGCGTTTGGCTCTTGTTTATTGATTGGTATTACTCATTGTTTGACGTTCTATATAATAGAACCTCGCACGTTGGCGTTCATTCAGTTCATTGTTCAGTTTTCAAAGGTCATCGTGTCATCGCCTCATCGCGACGACTTGTATATCTTACCAGACGTTCCCCATCTTGTCAACACATTTTCCAAAAAAACTTGAAATAATTCCCATTCGTCCCTATATATCGATGTTAGTAACAAGAAATCCGTAGTTAGTCACCCAATCCAGGAAAACTCCTATAATGGTATTATATAATATAAACGGGCCAGTAGAACCACCTCACAACTACAACCTAAACCCTTTCACAATCATCACGGAAACAGCCCCACCAGGTCCTCCTTCCCCAGCGGGGCTGTTTTCGCACGCCACAATGCCTCTTCAAAAAAAATCAGAAAAGTTTAAAAAAAGTGTTGACAACTATAGGCCTCGTGAATATAATATAAGAGTACTTGCCACTATAGCTCAGCTGGCAGAGCATCTCATTCGTAATGAGAGGGTCGTAGGTTCGAATCCTATTAGTGGCTCCAAAAAATCAAGAGGCTGTCGCATATGCGACAGCCTCTTTTTGCGTTTGAAGTTGAAAGCTATCGCTTCAAACATCATACATCCAACTGCTCCTAAATCAATTTAATTCCTTCTCCTAAGTTGCACATGACTGCTAAATCCCCCTCTCCCTACAAACTCCATGCTACAAACTATAAAGCGAAAAGGGTCTCATTTTTTTGCCGGAAATCGGGGATGAATGGTATGGGGGCCGATCATTTTTTCCATCCAGACGACGTCATACCAACGGTCGAATTTGTAGCCGCTGTTGTGGAAACGGCCGACCAGGGTGTAGCCAAGGCGTTGATGGAAGTTCAAGCTGCCGTTGGTGACATACGGGTCCTGATCATCACGGGGTACGGCAATGCAGGCGTTGATGTTGAGTATTCCCATGGATTTCAAGGCTTTTTCCAGGGCTTCGTACAGCTTGCGGCCAATCCCGCGTTTACGGGCGTTTACGTCGACGTAGATGCTCGATTCGACGGACCAGGTATAGGCTTCACGGCCATAGAATGCATGAGCATAGGCATAACCGATGACCTTGCCGTCTGTTTCGGCAACCAAGTAGGGATAGTGCTGCGAAATTTCTTGGCGGCGCCGTTCCATTTCCGCCATATCCGGCACGGTGTATTCAAACGTAATGGCCGTCTCTTCTACGTAGTAGGCGTAAATCCTGGCCAAAGCTGCCGCATCATCTCCACAGGCTGACCGAATCGTAATATTATCGCTCATGGCCGTATCTCTCCTTTTCAAAGAACCCCTCAGACCGCCTTTGGCGGCCAGCTCCCCTACCATGGGAGCCTTAAACCTCTCAGACTGCCTTTGGCGGTCAGCTCTCCTATCATGGGAGCCTTAACCTCTCAGACCGCCTTTGGCGGCCAGCTCCCCTATCATGGGAGCCTTAAACCTCTCAGACCGCCTTTGGCGACCAGCTCCCCTCCCATGGGAGCCTTAAACCGCTCAGACTGCTTTTGGCGGCCAGTTTCCCTATCATGGGAGCCTAAAAAAAAGACTATGGCATGCTCTCAGGATTTCCATGCCATAGCCCCTGTTCCCGGTATATGATTATTTCCAGAATTCCCACCAATGGCGGTTGTCTTTTTCGGCCAGCTGCTGACGCAGGCTGTCTCGTTCGGCCTGGACGGTGGCCAGTGTTTCCTGGAGTTGTTTGTGTTCGTCTTCGATGATACTGCCTTCTTTTTTCAGGCGGTCCAGTTCGCTCTGCAGGGCATCGGCCTGGTCCTTGTTCTGCTGGGCTTCCAGGGCTTTGACTTTGACTTCAGACAGTTCGTTCTGTTTGGCGATCAGGTTCTGCTGCAACGTGATGACCTGCTGCTGGGCCGTGTTGAGGTCCTGCTGGGCTTTGAGCAGCAAAATGCGCAGGTTGTGCGATTCTTGCTGGGCATTGGATACTTTTTCGCTTTCCAGTTCGGTAATGGTCGCCTGGTCGTGGAGGCCGCGCAGCTGGTCGAGGATACGGACAGCTTCCGTATCGAAGGCCCATTCGCCTTTCTGCATGGTGGCGTGTTCTTCTCCGTCATGATTGATTTCGTCCAGATGTTTTTTGACGAACTGGATGATGCCCTGACGGGTCTTGATATTATAGCGGTCCATTAAATCTCTTGTCGTAATCACGTGTTTTCTCTCCTCATGTTTACTATCTCTGTCTTTGCATTTACCTGGCTCATTTTCCCAATAAAAAAAAGGCTTAACCATGCCAGCCAGCGCAACAGCAATTCATATAAATCAATTACCTTTAGTTTACCGTATTTCAAAGAATAATGCAACGAAAAGGGGGCTGTCACATGAAGATTCCCGTCATGTGAGGCCCCATTTCAGTCGATGTGCAATTAGTATCTATCCGATTAGATGGAAAGCTGGACGAAATTCTGGCCAAAGCGCAGGTATTCGCCTTGGGGCAGTTTATAGGCTTTGGAAATGGCGTTGGCTTCTGTCGGGACTTCCGGCGTCGTTTCCAATTCGTAAGATTTGGCATAGGCACCTGCTGTGTCAGAAGCGGTCAGGCCGGATTTATCGAACTTCAAATCGCTGCCGTCATAGATGCGGATACCGATGACGATGCCGCCCTGGAGATAAGCATCCATGTGATGGTTATCATAAATCCAGCGGTCTGTTCCCTGATCTTCGGCAGTACTGCTCGGCTGGCCATAGGCAGCCGTCAGGTCTTCCTGGGTCATGCCAAGGTAGACGCCGCCAATGGATTCGTAACGGTCGGCGTTGAGGGAACGGCGTAAGGGCATCTTATTGTCTACGATGAGGTACTGATGGGATTTATGGCCCATGAGGTCCATCTTGATCGTCCGGTCACCAGTCTGTTCATGGATGGTGAAGGTCCCGGTCCGCGGATAGTCATAGGTGCAGTCTTTCGGGTCCGTCACGGTACAGCCGTTGATGGTGTGGCCTTCGATGGTCATGACCAGGTTGCCCTTGGTGCTGTACCATTCACCGGCAGCCGGGTCGAGCCAGTCGACGACATTCTGGTCCGGAGCGGCCTGAGTCGTTGTCGTCACCGTAGCTGTTGCCTGCGGTTCTGCTGCCGTCGTTTCCGTCGTAGTCGTATCTTCTGCAAAGCAGACGGCTGATAAACTCATCGTCACGAGCGCACAAAGGATCATATTTTTTGCTAATTTTTTCATTCTCATTCGCTCCTCTTCTGTTTACTTTCTGTAACTGTTAATTATACACGTCTTCCAGAAAGAAAACAACCGTCTTTACTTCTGTTTATGTTTGTTTACACTTTTCTTAGCATGTTGCTTAGCACTCTGCTTATCTTTCTTGGGCTTCGTTTCCGGCGCCTTTACGGTGTTGTCTGCGTCCTTGGAAACTTCCGCTTCCTGGTGCTTGGCCGGGATGGAAACGGTATCGATCAGGGTGCCGTCATTTTTCATGGCGCTGACGCGGAATTCATCCGGTTCGACCTGGAGCGTCAGGTACATGGGCATGTCCGTCGGATTATAGTAAATGACATCAGTCGGCTTCTTGACCGAGCCATCCCAGGCTTCTGTCCCGGAGCGGCCCGTGGCAATGTAGACGGTCCCTTCCGTAGCGGCCTGGTCGTTCTTGATGGGAACGGTCCGTTCATAGCAGTGTTCATGAGCCGTAAATACCAGGGGGACGTCGTATTTATCGAAGAGCGGCATGAAGTATTTGCCGTTTACATCGAGGGTTCCGTTATACGGGCTGTCCCAAGGCGGACGGTGCATGAGGACGACCAGCCGTTTCCCGGCCTTCTTGGCCGCAGCCAAATCCTTGTCGAGCCAGGCTGCTTCATCTTCCATCATCGTCGGACGCCAGCCGTTCAATTCTTCATAATCCGTATTGAGGGACACGTAGTGGACGTCGCCATAATCGAAGGAGTAAGCCAGGCGGTTCTGGTCCTTCGGTCCGCCATAAGGCACGGCGAACAGGGCCTTATACGTATACGGTTCGGCAAATTTCCAATCCATGCTATAGGCTTCGTGGTTGCCCAGGACCGGGGCAAAGGGGATGTGGCTGGTCAGGACATCGGCATTTTCAAACCAGTCCCGCCATTGGAAGTAGGCCTGCCCGTTGTCGGTAATGTCGCCCATGTTGATGAAGAAAGCCGCATCATCGTTCTGCTGCCAGGCGATCTGCGCCGTCTGACCCCAGACGCTGTAATCGGTGGACTGAGAGTCGCCGAAGACGAGGACTTTGTATTTGTTTAAATCTTCTTTTGTCGTCGAAAAAGTAATCCAATCGGTCGCACCATCGGCATTGACGATGCGGTATTCATATTCCGTCGCCGGTGTCAGTTTCTGCATGTAAGCCCCATACGTATAGGGTGCCGGATTGTCGGCGTCGTAAATGGGAGGCCGTTTCCCTTCGGTCACATAAGCCAACTGGACATCACCCTGGTCCTTGTGGCGGTATTCTACACTGTAATCGCTGCGGTCGCTGTCAGACTGCCAGGAAATGGTCTTGCCTGTCGCACTGTCCTTGGCGACGACCTGCATCAGGTTATCCACGGACATGGCCATGGCCTGACCGGAAAATAAAGTAAACGCACTGAGGAGCGCCGCCAGGAGATGGCGCTTTCTATATTTCATGTGTTTTCACGTCCTTTCTTGTCACAAAATGTATTGTAGCACAATTCGTTGATTTGGCAATCTTTTTCGTTGACATCGATTTCCCTATCTCCTATAATAATTGAATTGTATATTGCTGCATTGATGAGGAGAGAAGAGAATGAATACACTTGATTTACTCTTACTGGCCGTCGGCCTATCCATGGATGCCTTTGCCGTTTCCATCTGTAAAGGCCTGTCGCTGGGAAAAATCAACTGGCGCCACATGGTCCTGGCCGGCCTGTGGTTTGGCGGCTTCCAGGCTCTGATGCCCACTATCGGCTATGGTCTGGGCAGCTTTTTCGCCGACATGATCGATGCCTATGATCACTGGGTCACGTTCATCCTGCTCAGCGCCATCGGCCTCAATATGATTAAGGAGTCCTTTGAGGACGAAGAGCACTGTGATGCGTCCATGAGTCCCTATACGATGCTCATGCTGGCCATCGCAACCAGTATCGACGCCCTGGCCGTCGGGGTCACCTTCGCCTTCATGGACATCGCCCTCGTGCCGTCTGTGACGCTCATCGGCGTGACGACGTTCCTGTTCTCGGCAGCCGGGATAAAAGTCGGCAGCCTCTTCGGGATGCGCTATAAAAATAAGGCCGAACGCATCGGCGGGGCCGTCCTCATCTTGATTGGTTTGAAAATATTGCTGGAAGGCTTGGGCGTGTTGTAAAAAAAGCTGTCGCATTGGCGACAGCCTTTTTTCTGTAGGGGCGCCACGTGGGGCGCCCGTTCGCGCAAATCGGTTCACGGGCATCTTACATATACCCGCGGGCTCGCCACGTGCAAGCCCCTACGAAATATAAATTATTTAACTTCGTGGATCCAGCCTTCCGGTCCTTCGATTTCGCCCATCTGGATGCCCCGCAAGGTCTTGTACAGTTTGGTCAGGACAGGACCCATTTCGTCCATGCCGCTGGGGATGCAGATTTCTTTGCCGTGGTCGACGACTTTGCCTACCGGGCAGATGACGGCAGCTGTACCGCAGAGGCCGGCTTCAGCGAATTCGCTGACTTCTGCGAATTTAACCGGACGGTGTTCGACTTTCATGCCAAGCATGTCCGTTGCGATCGTGATCAGGGAACGGCGGGTGATGGACGGCAGGATGGAGTCCGATTTCGGCGTAACCAAAGTGCCATCTTTCTTGACGAAGAGGAAGTTAGCGCCGCCCGTTTCTTCTACGTACGTGCGCGTAGCCGGGTCGAGGAACATGTTTTCATCGAAGCCGTTCTGATGAGCCAAAATGTAAGGATACATGCTCATGGCATAGTTCAAGCCGGCTTTGATATGGCCTGTGCCGCGCGGTGCTGCACGGTCGAAGTCAGAAATGCAGATCGTAATCGGTTTGACGCCGTTCTTGAAGTACGAACCGACGGGCGTGCCGAAGAGGCGGAACTGATATTCGTCAGCCGGTTTGACGCCGATAACCGGGTTAGTCCCAAAGAGATACGGACGCAGGTAGAGAGCACCGCCGCTTTCAAAGGGAGGAATATACTCCTTATTGGCCCGGACGACTTCGTCGACAGCTTCCATGAACATATCTTCCGGAACCGGCGGCATTTCCAAACGTTTTGCCGAGTCCATCAAACGTTTTGCGTTCTGGTCCGGACGGAAGGTGACCGTACGGCCGTCTTTGGTTTTATAGGCTTTCAAGCCTTCAAAGACTTGCTGGCAGTATTGCAGGATGCCGGCACATTCATTGAGGACGACATTCGGGTTATCCGTCAATTCCCCTTTGCCCCATTTGCCATCTTTATAGTTGGCAACATAACGTTTTGCAATCGGCTGATATTCAAAGCCCAAGGCCGACCAGTCAATATTAACATTTGACATCGCAATTCCTCCATTTCTTTTTTAAACAAAATAATTTATATCTATTTTGTAATTATAGATTAATCACTTCTTTCGCTTTTGTCAATGGGAGAAATTCTCACCGGATTATTGTTAACTAATTTATACTATTTAATAATTGACAATAAGTCAATTATTGGCTATAATCCAGATTATCGTAAACTTTTTAAATATTATTGTGGTTTACATTTATCCAAAGGAGTGATTTCATGGTTTCTTCTGTCCTCTCAGCCCACCGCTGGGATACGCGGGATATGGTCTTATTCGCCCTGTTCACGGCGCTCATCGCCATCGGGGCTTTTATCCGCATCCCTGTTCCGTTCTGTCCTTTTACACTGCAATTATTGTTCACCACCCTGGCCGGACTGCTCCTGGGCAGCCGCCGCGGCGCCGCCTCGGTGGCCGTCTACGTCCTCTTAGGGCTGGTCGGACTGCCGGTCTTCACGTCTGGCGGCGGTCTGTCCTATATTTTCCAGCCGACCTTCGGCTATCTCATCGGCTTCATCGGCGGTGCCTGGCTGACCGGATACATTGCCCATCAAAGCGCCATGCCATCGCTGCAGCGCCTGCTGGCTGCTGATTTTGCCGGCCTCATCATCGTCTACGCCTGCGGCATGGTCTATTTAGCTTTAATCAATAACGTATACCTGGGCACACCGATCAGTCTATGGACACTCTTCGTCTACTGCTTCGTCCTGCCCATTCCCGGTGACATCTTTCTCTGCATCGTCGCCGCCTTCCTGGCCCGCCGGATACGTCGGACCACTGCCCTCTAGAAAGGAGTTCGTTTACTATGAGTAAAGGTTTATTCATCACCGGGACGGGGACGGACATCGGCAAGACCTATGTCACAGCCCTGCTCATCAAGACACTGCGCCAGCACGGTTATGACGTCGGTTATTATAAGGCTGCCATCAGCGGCGCCCCGACCGTCGCGGCCAGTGATGCCGGTTATGTAAATGAGGTAGCCGGGATTGGTGAATCGCCGGACCTGCTCTTGTCTTATCTTTACGACCACGCCGTGTCGCCTCACCTGGCAGCCCGCTGGGAAGAGAAGCCCATCGAAAAAAGCGTCATCCTCCGCGACTGGCAGCGCGTCACAGCAGCCTATCCCTACGTCACGGTCGAAGGCAGCGGCGGCATCATCTGTCCCCTCCGCGAAGATGATGCCATCAGCTTCCAGCTGGAAGATCTCATCGGCTGGCTGCACATCCCATCGCTCATCGTCTGCCCTGCTGGCCTGGGGACCATCAACGGCGCCGTCCTTACCGCCTTTTATATGAAAGAAAAGGGCCTGCCTGTCCAAGGTTTCATCGTCAACCATTATACGGGAAGCCCCATGGAAAAAGACAACATCCGCATGATTGAAAAGCTCAGCGGCAAGCCCGTCCTGGCCGTCGTCGGCGACAACGCCGAACTTTTACAGGCCGATGCCCAGGCTTTGATTCAACTATACCAGTAAGGAGTGATTTACATGAGTTTACTTGAAGCTGACTTAAAATACATCTGGCATCCGGCCCAGCAGATGAAGGACGCCGAAGTCTTCCCACCCGTCGTCATCGACCACGGCAAGGGCTGCTATCTCTATGACACAGAAGGCAAAGAATACATCGACATCATCAGTTCCTGGTGGTGCAATCTTCTCGGCCACTGCAACGACGAAATCAACGACGCCATCAAAGACCAGCTCGGCCAGCTGGAACACGTCATCTTTGCCAATTTCTCCCATCGTCCTGCCATCGAGCTCTGTCAGGCGTTGCTGCCGCTGCTGCCAAAAGGGCTGACGCATTTCAATTTCACCGATAATGGCTCATCGTCTGTCGAATGTGCCCTGAAGATGGCCTTTCAATATCAATATCAATCAGGCCATCCCGAACGGCAGCGTTTCATGTGCCTGTCCGAATCGTATCACGGCGAAACCATCGGCGCCTTGTCTGTCGGCAGTATGGACCTCTATGCCCGCATCTACAAGCCCATGATGATGAACAACATCCATTTCGATGGCCTCGACTGCTACCGCTGTCCTTATGGCCAGACGCGAGATACCTGTAATTGTGAATGTTTCGTCGGCGCTGAAAAGGCCTTTGCCGCTTATGGAAAGGAAACGGCTGCTCTCATCGTCGAACCTATCCTGCAAGGCGCAGCGGGTATGCGCATCTACCCGCCGGAATACCTGCGCCGCCTGCGCCAGCTCTGTGACCAATATGGCGTCCTGCTCATCGACGATGAAGTCGCTGCCGGATTCGGCCGGACAGGCAAGATGTTCGCCATCGAACACGCCGGCGTCAGCCCGGATATCCTCTGCACGTCTAAAGGACTGACCGGCGGCTACCTGCCCATGTCCCTGACGATTACGACCGATGCCATTTACCAGGCCTTCTACGACGATTTCAAGACCCACAAGGCCTTCGTCCACAGCCACACCTATGCCGGCAATCCCCTGGCCTGCCGGGCAGCCCTGGCTGTGCTGCACATCATGGAACGCGACGATATATTAAAAAAAGCTGCCGAAAAGAGCATCTACCTTCACGAAAAGTTAGACGCTGCTCTCGGCAGCCACAGCCATGTCGGCGAAATCCGCCACATCGGCCTGATCAATGCGATTGAATTAGTTGAAGATAAACGGAGTAAACGCGCCTTTGACCCGGAAAAGCGGGTCGGCTGGCACATCTTCCGCAAAGCCATGGACCTGGGACTGGTCCTGCGCCCCATTGGCGACGTCATTTACTTCAATCCGCCCCTCACCATTGATGAGCAGACCATGGATGAAGCCGTCCGCCGCTGCCGGGATGCCGTCCATGCCGTCTTAGGCGACGATTAAGCCTTCAGCGCCGCATCCAGGGCCGCTTTGACATGGGCCTTGATGTCGTCATAAGACTGGCCTGGCTGGGCTTCGTAGAGTTTTTCCGTGCCGATGAACATAGACGGCACATAGTAGTAAGAATGGCCCTGTACGACTTCGGGGTGTTCCGATTCTTCGTACCAGTCGACGGCTACCTGGCGGTAAGCCGGATTTTCTTCGATCAGTTCAGCCAAGGCTTCTTTGGCGCCCTTGCAATAGGGGCAGCCGTTCATATAAAAAGCGGTGATATTCTTCACGGGAATCGTCTCCTTTCCAGGGAACAGACAGGTTACTGATGACCTCCGCAGCCGTGGGAACCGCAGTGATGTTCACCATGGCCATGCTGCTGGTCGTGATGGCTGCAAGCTACGTCGGGATTGAATTTCAGCGTACCATTGAGCAAATCCTTGACGGCTTCATCGGCACTGCCCGTAACGCCGCCATAGAGGTCAATCGAAGCGGCCGCCAGGGCCTGCTGGGCTCCGCCGCCGATGCCGCCGGCAATGACGGCATTGACTTCCTGGGCCTGCAGGAAACCGACCAGGGCACCGTGGCCCTGACCATTGGTGTCGATGACGTCAGCCTTGACGATATGGCCATCTTCGACATCATAGATCTTGAATTTTTCCGAATGGCCGAAATGCTGGAATACATTCCCATTTTCATACGTAACTGCTACTCTTATCATAACAATTTCTCCTCCAATCTGCAATAACCGGACGGGTCCTCGCGGCCCGTCTTTTTTGACATATGTCGATTAATTTGATTTCAGTATATGACATATGTCAGTATTTGTCAATAAAAAAGGCGCTGTCGCATAAAGACAGCGCCTTTTTGAGTTCATCGTAGGTCGTTTATCGTTCGTCATAGGGGCGCCCACGTGGGGCGCCCGTTCACGCCAATCGGTGCATGGCCATCTTGCATATACCTGACGGGCTAAAAAGGTACGTGCGAGCCCCTACAAAAAAGCCATCGCATCAAACGTTAATCATTCCCGCTTCCCGGCGAGATGACGACGGTCGGTGTACTGTTGCCTTTGACGGAGTACATATTATAGACGTAGTCCGGCGTCAGTTCACCTTTGAGATGGAATAAAGAGTAGGCGTCGACGGCGTTCATGTAAACGACGTCGCTCTTGACGTATCCCGGGGCGATGCCATAAGGACTGGTCAGGATGCCCTGCTGGGAATTCCACTGTAAATCCAGTTTCAGCGCCGTCGCCACGGCCACGGACGGCAGGTAAATCTGGCCATTCTTGCCCAGTGCCCGCTTGGCCAGTTTATGGCCGTTTACAACTAAATCGTAAGCCTTGGCGATGTACGTGACGTTGCCATCGGAGGCGTTGATCTTATCGGAGATTTCCTGGAAATCAGCAAAATCTTCTACGCCATAGCCGGCCAGGGCCTTCTTGACCTGAGCGATGCTCAGGGACTGCCAGCCGTAGCCGTCAGGATAGATATAATAAGAAACCGTATGGTCCGGGTCGACGTCGATGACCAGGCGGTCATAATAGACCGTGACCGGCGTCCCGACGGATACATACTGGTAGAGGTCTTCTACATCGGCTTCTTTCATGCGCACGCAGCCATTGGATACGTAGCCGCCGATGGATTCAGGATGATTGGTCCCATGGATCCCATAGTTACCGTAAAAGCCGATCCAGCGGTAGCCAATAGGGTTGTCCGGTCCTGAACCGATCTGGATGCTCGTGTCATCCGGGTCGACCCAGGTCGGGTTGACTTCCTTATATTGGACGGCATAGTAACCGGTCGGCGTCGGCGTCGACGTCTTGCCGACCCCGACGTGATACATCTTGACCTTCGTATCGCCTTCATAGAGCGTTAAGATACGGCTGGCCAGGTTGATACCTATTTTCTTTTCCGATTCGACCGCCTTGGCCTGCTGGCCTTCCTTGGCGGCCGTCTGGCTTTTCGTGTCCTTCTTCGCCGTTACGGCTGGCTGGGCCGGTTTCGTTTCTTCCTGCGGCGCCGCCGTCGGCTTGATTTCCACTTTGACTGCAAAAGGAGCCGGTCCAGTCTTCAGTTCCGGCGTATCGGCCCAGGCAGCTCCAGCGGTCACGGCCAGGACGCAGGTCAGAGCCATCATTCGTTTCAGCAAAAAAATCCCTCACTTTCATCGCGCTGATGCGCCTTTATTTTGATTTACATTTATTTAATCTTCGTTTACATCATCTTCCCGGCCACTGCCATTCAGAATCAGGTTGAGGACGACAGCCGTAATACTGCCCAGGGTAATGCCACTGTGCAGGACGATGTTCGCCCACGACGGGAAGCTGTGGAAAAAGTTCGGCGCCGTCAGGGTGATCATGCTGACGCCGATACTGATGGCGACGATCATCAGATTGTACGTCCCGTCGAATTTAACTTTACTCAAGGCCCGGATACCGCTGGCAATGACCATGCCGAACATGGCTACGCCAGCACCGCCTAAGACGGAATTCGGGATAGAGGCGACGACAGCCGCCATCTTCGGGAACAGACCCAAAGCGATGAGGATGATGCCAGACGCGGCGACGACGAAACGGCTCTTGACGCGGGTAACGGCGATGAGGCCGACGTTCTGGGCAAAGGCCGTATAAGGGAAGCTGTTGAGGATACCGCCGATAAAGGTCGATAAGCCATCAGCCCGGAGGCAGCGTGCCAGGCGGCTGCGGCCAATGGGGCGGCCGACGATGGACCCGATAGCAATGCAGTCCCCCGTCGTTTCTACCATCGTGACAATCATGACGACGATCATCGACAGGATCGAGCCGATATCAAAAGTCGGGAAGCCGAAGGAAAAAGGCGTGACTAACCCGATCCAGGCCGCGTTGCCGACTTCGGCGAAGTTCGTCTGCCCTAAAATCATGGCGATGATCGTCCCGCCGATGAGTCCCAGCAGGACAGAAACATTGCTCAAGAAGCCTTTGCCGCAGCGGTAAATAGCGATGATGATGACCAGGGTGATGAAGGCCAGGAACAAATTCATCGGTGAGGCGAAGTCCGGCGACTTCGGATTGCCGCCGCCCATCCAGTTGACGGCTACCGGCAGCAGGGTGATACCGATGATGGTGATGATCGTCCCCGTGACGACAGGCGGGAAAAAGCGGATGAACCGGCTAAAGAAAGGGGCAATGAAGAAAGTGAACAGCCCGGCAATGAGAATCGACCCGTAAATGGCCGTAATTCCGTGTTCCGCCCCGATGAGGATCATCGGCGTGACCGACGCAAAAGTGACCCCCTGGATCATCGGGATGCGGGCGCCGATTTTCCAGAAGCCTAAAGTCTGTATCAGCGTGGCGATGCCGCAGGAAAATAAGTCGGCATTGATCAGGTGGACCAGTTCAGCCGGCGACAAGTGCAGGGCCTGGGCAATGATGATCGGTACGGCTACGGCCCCGGCGTACATGGCCAGGACGTGTTGCAGACCGTAGGCAAAGAGCCGGCCAGCCGGCAGCATTTCGTCAACGGGATGGATCCGTTTAGTCAGGTTTTCGTTCATTTCGTAAAAGTCACCTCATGTTCAAAAAAAGCCTGCACCATGGCAAGCGATTTTTTCTTAACAATATACATACCTATAAAAAATAACAATACCGTTTTTATTATACCATTGCCTCAAAAAAAATAAAACATGTAGATAAATTTTACTCAATCTTTACATATTCTTTTCAAAACAATGATATGTCTCTCATATACTGATTTTAAGTACACAGAGGAGGAAATAACATGTTCAGTATCAGCAACAAGCACGAAGAATTCTTCGATTATCTCATGACCAACGCCGAAAATTTCCATCGCGGCGCCCTCATCGCCCATGAAGTCATGGAGGACGTTTCAACCATTTCCATGCATCTCAAGGAAATCGTCAAACTGGAACACACGTCGGACAAAACCAACCAGGAAGTCATCTTCAAATTGTCCCGTGTCTTCATCACGCCTATCGACCGGGAAGATTTTTACAAACTGACGTGTCAGCTCGAAGACTGCATCGATTCCCTGCAGGGCGCTCTCATGCGCACCAGCATGTATCACGTCACGGAAGCGCCGAAAGCGGCCATCGCCATGACCGAACAGATTGTCACTATGGGCGAAGAATTGAAGAAGATTTTCTCTTTCTTGAAGGATATCGACCACAACGAAGCCAAACTCATGCGTCATGCTGAACGACTGAACCGCCTCGAATCGGAAGTAGACCATATCTATCGCCAGGAAATTTCCAGGCTCTTCAGCGGCGATGAAACGGACCTGCTCAACGTCATCCGCTGGAAAGATATCTTAGGGACTCTGGAAGAAGCGGCCGACCACGTCGAAACCCTGGGAAATACCATTAAAGAGGTGACCATGAAATATGCTTGATATGTCGCTCATCATCATGGTCGTCGTCCTGGCTCTGGTCTTTGACTTCATCAACGGCTTCCACGATACGGCCAATGCCATCGCAACCTGCGTATCGACACGTGCCATCCGCCCTGGCGTCGCCATCGTCGGTACGGCTATCCTCAACTTCCTCGGCGCCATGATTTCGACAGGTGTCGCCAAGACGATTGGCGGCGACATCGTCGTCTCGCCGACGTTAGTCAACGAAATGATCATCATCGCCGGCCTGGTCGGCGCTATCATCTGGAACCTCCTGACCTGGTGGGTCGGCATGCCTTCCAGTTCGTCTCACGCCCTCATCGGCGGCATGATCGGTGCCATCATCGTATCGGCCGGCGTAGCCGCCCTCAACGGCTGGGGTATCCTGAAAATCGTCCTGTCCCTCATCATTTCACCGGTTTCGGCCATCATTACGGGCTTCATCATCATGAAGATCATCTTTGCCGTCTGCCATTCATTCAAACCGGCAAAGGTAAACCTGGCGGCCAACAGGCTGCAAGTCGTGTCGGCGGCCCTCATGGCTTTTTCCCACGGCTCCAATGATGCCCAGAAATCCATGGGTATCATCACCCTGGCATTGGTATCGGGCGGCTTCATCACCAGCCTGGAAGTACCGGACCTGGTCAAATTCCTCTGCGCCCTGTCCATGGCCCTGGGGACCAGCGTCGGCGGCTGGAAGATTATCCGTACCGTCGGCGGCAAGATATTCAAGATGCACCCCGTCCACGGCTTTGCAGCCGACTTGAACTCAGCGGTCGTCATCTTCTCGGCCACCCTGCTGCACCTGCCCGTCTCGACGACGCACGTCGTTTCCGGATCCATCATGGGTGTCGGTTCGGCACAGCGCATCAAAGCCGTCCACTGGAGTGTCGCCCGGCAGATGGTCACGGCCTGGGTCATGACCATTCCCTGCACGGCTGCCATGGGTGCCTTGTCGTACGTCATATTGACAAAAGTGTTCTTCTAATCTAAGGAATCAGGCGGGACGCCCATCACTGCTGTCCGTTTTGGGCGTCCCCTACGAAAAAAACGTGTCCCCTAGGGGACACGTTTTTTTATTTCACGATTTCAATCTGGTTTCTGAGTTCGTTTTCAAATTTGATGCGATGGGCTTTGGTGTAGAGGCCAGGCATGCCGCCGGTATGCACGAGGATGACCTGCCGACCCAGTTTGATTTTCTTTTCTTTGATCATCGACAGGACGCCGGCAAACATCTTGCCCGTGTAGCACGGGTCGAGGAGGATGCCTTCGTGACGGGCCATGGTGTAGATGGCTTCGCGGACCCGCGGTTCCGGTTCGTTGTAGCCCTTGCCGATATAGCCCGTTTCGACGTGGAAGTCGCCGTCGAAATCAAAGCCATATTCTTCCTTGGCCTGCTTAAAGTAGGCCTTTAATTTTTCCATGTCGAAGGGCATGACGGCAATGCCTACCAGCTTCAAATTCGACTGGATGGCTTTCAAGCCGCAGTACAAGCCGAGATACGTACCCATACTGCCGACGGCGACATAGACCGTCGCCCCGTCGATCTGCTGTTCCTTGGCCTGGGCGTCGAGTTCGCGGGCGCAGTCCATGTAGCCCAGCATACCCGTCGTATCGCTGCCGCCCATGGGGATGAAGTAAACTTGTTCACCCTTCTTTAATTCGGCGGCCATGACTTTCTTGACCGTTTCTTCGAGCTGGACGTCGTGGTCGCGGCCATCGTCATGCTTGAGGACGACGCGGGCGCCAAAAATACCGTCGAGGAGTAAATTGCCGCTCAGTTCGCCATCGGTATCGCCGACAGCGACGATAATGCATTTCAGGCCGAATTTCGCGGCAACAGCCGCCGTCAGGCGGCCATGGTTGGTCTGCGGCGCTCCGACGGTCACAATAGTCGTCGCCTGAGAGTTGAGGGCTTCGATCATCAGATACTCTAATTTACGCAATTTATTGCCACCGCCACCGAAAGGCGTCAGGTCATCGCGCTTGATATAGATTTCACGGAATAATTCCTGCGACAGGCCGGACAGGTATTGGAGCGGCGTCGGATTAGGGTCTAAAATAGAAAGTTTCGGTTTCATGGGGACAGTCCTCCTTTAGTTTTCTCCATCCTATCATATTTTCCGGAAGAAGAAAAGTAAACGACCTTTACCAGGCGGCGACACAGCCATCGGCCCGGGGTTCGGTCCCACCCATCAGCGTCCCCTGGTCATCGCGCCAGATGATCTGTCCCCGGCCATAGGTCTGGATATCGTCTTTGACGACGACGTCATGGTCGCGGCGGCGCAGTTCTTCGACGACAGCGGTTGGAAAGGCCCGTTCCATTTCAATGGTCTTGCCGCCGACCCACTGCCAGCGCGGAGCATCCAGGGCTGCCTGAGGGTTGAGATGATAGTCGATGGTATTCAGGAGTACCTGGAACTGCCCCTGGGGCTGCATGAAAGCGCCCATGACGCCGAAGGGGCCGACAGGACGGCCGTCTTTCGTCAAAAAGCCGGGAATGATTGTATGATAGGACTTCTTCCGCGGCCCGACGCAGTTATCGCTGGCTGAGTCCATAGAGAAGTTATGACCCCTGTCGCTAAGAGAAATGCCGTATCCCGGAACGACGATGCCCGAACCGAAACCGCTGTAGTTGCTCTGGATGAAAGAAACCATATTGCCTTCGCCGTCGGCACTGCACAAGTAAACGGTACCGCCACAGTTTACATCGACCGGCTGTGGCAGCAGGGCCTCGTGGCCGATAAGGGCCCGCTGCCGGTCGGCATAGGCTGGAGAGAGCCAATCGTCGACAGCCGTCTTCATGAAACGCGGGTCGGCAATATATTTCTTGCCATCGCAGAAAGCCAATTTCATAGCTTCAATCTGGCGGTGGAGCGATTTAACATCATCCCGTTTACTGAAAGTAAACCCACCGGCAATATCCAGGGCCATGAGGACGACCAGGCCATGGCCGTTGGGCGGCATTTCCCAGACATCGTAACCACGGTACGCCGTATGGATTGGGTCGGTCCACTGCGGCCGATACGCTGCTAAATCGGCCTTGCGGATGAGGCCGCCCGTTTCCCGGGACCAGGCATCAATGGCATCGGCCAGCTCACCGTCGTACAGGGCCCGGCAATGGCTGTCCCGCAGGATTTCCAGAGACTTGGCCAGTTCCGGCAATTTGAGGATATCACCGGCTTTGGGCGCCTGGTCATGAGGGAAAAAAGTATCGAATAAGTGCTGAAAGATTTTCTTCCCCCGATAAGGTGCAAAGGATGCCATACTGTCGGCCAGCATAGCTGCCAAGTTCGGCATGACCGCATAACCATCCCGGGCATAGGCAATGGCCGGTTCAAAGAGTTCTTCAAAGGCCAGTCGGCCAAAACGGCGATGGACTTCGGCCCATGCCGCCGGCGCCCCTGGGACCATGACCGGCTCCCAACCCCGGAGCGGGACCTGGTCATAGCCCCGCTTCAGCAATTCATCCCGCGTCAGTTCTGCCGGGGACCAGCCGCTGCCGTTGATGCCATAGAGTTTCCCCTTCGTCCATATCAGGGCGAAGGCGTCGCTGCCCAGGCCGTTGCTGGTCGGCTCCAGGACAGTCAGGCACATGGCCGCAGACAGGGCAGCGTCGATGGCGTTGCCGCCTTTTTTCAGCATATCCAGCCCAGCCTGGGCAGCCAGGGTCTGAGACGTGCAGACCATGCCCCGGCGGCCATAGACCACTTCCCGGTGGGAGCCATAGGGATACACAGATGCATCAAAATTCATTCCAATCTCCCCTTTTCAAAAAATCACAAGTGAACCTTACTTAAAGAGTTCGACGAAAATCAGAGAAATCCTTTGTTTACACCTTCACGAACGACTTTTTTACCGCTATAATAGTAATCATCAGTCACGTTAAGGACTTATCACAATTTACAAGTAAGGAGTAGAGCAAGTTGAAACGGTGTATGTTAATCGTCAACCCTACAGCAGGGCGTGAACGGGCAAAATATCACAAGGATAATTTAAGACAACAACTGGAAACGATGTTCGACGACGTCGAATTGTGGGAAACGCAGAAAGCCGGCGACGCGACGGAATGGGCCAAGGAAGCAGCCCTGACCGGCTTCGATTCGGTATTTTCCATGGGCGGCGACGGGACGCTGAATGAAACCATCAACGGCCTGGCACAGGCCAACAGTGCCATCCACTTCGGCTTCATCCCCCTGGGAACCATCAACGATCTGGCACGGGCCCTGAACATCCCCCTCCATCCGGAAGCTGCCATCGCCATGCTGCAGCACTGCAAGACGGTCAAAGTCGACATCGCCAAGGCCAACGACCGCTACTTCGTCAATACCATTGCCGCCGGCATCATGCCCGAAGCCGTCGGCCACGTATCCATCGAGCAGAAGACGCGCCTCGGCCCGCTGGCCTATTTCCTGACCGGCATCAAGGCCATGCAGGCCCATAAGACGTCGCTGTTCAAGATCACGACGGCCCAGGGCTCGACAGTCCACCGCTCGCCCCTCATCGTCGCCATGCTGACCAATTCCGTAGGCAGTTTCCGCAACCTGGCGCCCCAGGCCCGCGTCGACGACGGAAAGATCTGGCTGGGCATCTTCAAGGACTTCAATTATCTGGACCTCATCAAGGTCATCCCGGAATTCCTGGCCGGCCAGCCGCTGACGTCGGAACTGATGACCTTGAAGACCATGGACCGCGTCCGCATCGAACTGCTGGACGACAGCCATCTCTCGACCAACATGGACGGCGACGAAGGGCCGGATTTCCCCCTGGACATCGAAGTCCTGCCATCATTCTTATCTGTTTACGTACCTGCGTAAACGATAGACAAGGAGCGTTTACATGTTCATTAAAGGAAATTTTCTCTACACGCCGTCACGCCATGAACTGACGATCCGTGAAAATCAATATGCCCATATCGAAAACGGCGTCGTAACGGGCTTCATGACGGACCTGCCGGAAACGACAGGCCCGGAAACAGTCGTCGATTACAGCCAGGATATCATCATTCCGGCCTTCGTCGACCTGCATATCCACGCCCCGCAGTACATAAACCGCGGCCTCGGCTTTGACGAAGAACTCCTGCCCTGGCTGGAACATTACACCTTTCCGGCCGAAAGGAAATTCGCCGATCCCGTCTTTGCCCGCCGCGTCTATACAGCCTTCCTGAAACGCCTCCAGGCTGAAGGGACCCTATGTTTTTCCGCCTTTGCGACGATTCATAAAGAATCGACGTGGCAGCTCATGGAATTGGCCGAAGCCATGGGTTTCAAAGCCTATATCGGCAAAGTAAACATGGACCGCAACGCCCCGGACTATCTCCTGGAAGATACGGACCGCTCCCTGGCCGATACGGAAGAGCTGGCCGTCCGCTGCCGCGAAGCATTGCACAAGGTCCGCTTCATCGCGACGCCGCGCTTCGTCCCGTCGACGACAGAAAAACTGATGACCGGCCTGGGCCGCCTCTGTGAAACCTACGACTTGCCCGTCCAATCCCATCTGTCGGAAAACCGGAATGAAGTCGCCTGGGTCAAAGAGCTCCATCCCGACTTGCCGTCTTATACGGCCGTCTATGATACCTTTGGCCTCTTGCGGCCCGAAAAGACCATCATGGCCCATGCCATCTATTTATCAGACGAAGAAAAACGTTTACTTCGCGATAAAGGCATTTACTTAGCACACTGCGCCCAGTCCAATGCCAACCTGACCAGCGGCATCATGCCCTTGCGGCGCAACCTGGAAAACGGCCTGACCTGCACGATTGCCAGCGACGTCGCTGCCGGCCATACACCGGCCATGAACAAGCAGATTGCCTTGACCATTGAAATATCGAAACTCTATTCCCTGCAGCACGATAGAGAAAAAGCCCTCACCATCGGTGAAGGCTTGTATTTGGCCACCAAAGGACCGGGCCGCTTCTACGGCCGGACAGGCAGCTTTGAAAAAGGCTACGCCTTTGACGCCCTGGTCATCCACATGGACGACATCGAAGGCCTGGAACGGACGCCTTTTGAAAAACTCCAGCAGTTCATCTACGACGGCGACGACCGCAACATCATCGCCCGCTACGTAGACGGAGTTAGCCGTTAGCCGTTGTAAGGGCCGTCCCAAAGGGCGGCCCGCTGGGAATTTGGATAATTCTCCTAGTACCCTGACAGGAAAATCGTACATATTCCGATGCGGGCGCCCCACGTGTCGCCCCTACAAAAAAAAGGACTTGCCGCAAAGCGACAAGTCCTTTTTTATTATTCAGCCGTATACGGCAAGAGTGCGATTGCACGTGCGCGTTTGATGGCAACAGTCAGTTTACGCTGATGTTTAGCGCAAACGCCGGAAATGCGGCGCGGCAAGATTTTACCGCGTTCTGTTGTGAAACGGCGAAGTTTTGCAACGTCTTTGTAATCGATCTGTTCAGCATGATCTACGCAGAAGCTGCATACTTTTCTTCTCGGTTTTCTCGAGCGATCTCTTCTCATGTATAGTTTCCTCCTTCAAGAATTAGAAGGGGTGTGTCTGACCTTTTAGAATGGGATTTCTTCGTCTGTGCTGGAACCCATGCTGTCAAAGCCGGTTCCCGGTGCAGCCGGTTTGGGCTGCGGTGCACTAGCATGCGGTGCCGGAGCAACCTGCTGGTGTTCTGATCCCATTGTCTGGGCAACGAAGTCGCATACAACTTCCGTGCGATAGCGTTTCTGGCCATCCTGCGTTTCGTAAGAACGAACGGAGATACGGCCCTGGACGAATACACGGCTGCCTTTGGACAAGTTATTGCCACAGTTTTCCGCCAAATTACCCCAAGCAACACAAGGAATAAAATCAGTTAATTCCCGCGGTTCTGAACTGCCGGCCGGAATATACGACCGCGTGCAGGCAACGGTAAACATAGCGACTGCCCGGCCGGTCTTCGTAAAACGGATTTCCGGGTCACGAGCTAAATTCCCTAATAACTGGACTGAGTTCATACCTTTGCGCCTCCGGTTATTCGTCGATCTTGACGATCAAGTGTTTCAGAATAGTATCGTGGATCTTGATGACACGGTCGATTTCTTTGATGACGTCAGGTTCGCCTTCAAAGTTGATCAAAACGTAGTAGCCATCAGCCTGTTTTTTAACAGGGTATGCGAGATGACGTTTACCCCAGCGATCTACTTTTTCGATAGTGCAGCCGTTCTTGGTGAGAAGGTTGGATACCAATTCAACGATCGGATCTACTTCTGCTTCTTCGAGCGGTTTTGCAATAAACATGACTTCGTACTTGTTCACGAAATCACCTCCTCTTTTGGACATATGACCCTTCCCGCAGAAGGGTTAGGAGCTTGACACAGTTCAAGCTTGTTAATTATATCATAGGTGATGGGGAAATGCAAGAAAAAGCTGCCATTCGGCAGCTTTTTTTGTAAGTGGCTCGCAGCCAGTGTCTGTAGGGGTCGCCACGTGCAAGCCCCTACGACTAAAACTAACACGGGAGCCACGAACAACGAACCACTAATTTTATTTAAAGTATTCTACGCCCGATTTGAAGATCGGCTGGAGTTTGTTGCCAGCGATGTTCTGGAAGACGTCTTCGGCGCTGAAGCGTTCGGTGTGCGCCATCTTGCCCAGGACACGGCCATCGGGGCTGGTAATGCCTTCGACTGCCAGGACCGACTGGTTCGGGTTGTATTCGCTGTCATAAGTCGCTTTGCCGGAAAGGTCGACGTACTGTGTGGCAATCTGGCCTTTGGCAGCCAGTTCGCGAATCTGTTCCGGTGTGGCGACAAAACGGCCTTCGCCGTGGGAGATGGCGACGGTGTGGACGTCACCGGCTTTGCAGCTGCTGAACCACGGGCTCATGACGGAAACGACCTTGGTTTCGACCATGCGCGACAGATGGCGGCCAATGGTATTGTATGTCAGCGTCGGGCTGTCCGCTTTCAACGGCTGGACATGGCCGTAAGGCAGGAGGCCGAGTTTAATCAGGGCCTGGAAGCCGTTGCAGATACCGAGAGCCAGGCCATCGCGCTGATAGAGCAGGTTTTCCAGGGCTTCCGACAGGACCGGGTTGCGGAACAAGGTGGCAATGAACTTGCCTGAACCTTCCGGTTCGTCACCGGCACTGAAGCCGCCAGGGAACATGATGATCTGGGCTTTGGCAATGCGTTTAGCCATTTCATCGATAGATTCTGCCAGATCCTGCGGCGTGTTGTTGCGCAGTACCATGACATCCATCGTAGCGCCAGCCCGTTCAAAGGCAGCGGCCGAGTCGTATTCGCAGTTCGTGCCCGGGCAGACGGGAATGAAGACCCGCGGCGTACCAAAGGCTTCGCTGCGGCGCGGACCATACGTCGTGAACAGCGGCAGTTCGGCATCACCTGTACCGCTTTCGCTCTTGATGGGGAAGACGTGGCTCAGCGGTTTTTCCCAGGCATCCTGGAGGTCTTTCAGGGAAATCGTCACGCCATCGACGGTCACATCGGCAGCAGCCGTCGTCTTACCGACGAGGGAAACGTGAGCCCGTTTGACCCATTCAGCAGCCGTAGCAGCGTCGGTTTCGACGAGGATCGAGCCATAGCGGAGGTTGAACAGTTCCTGCGTAGCAAAGGATGCATCAACGGCGAAGCCAATGCCATTGCCAAAGGCCATCTGGGCGACGTCAGCGGCGATACCGCCCTGACCGACGGCATGCATGGCTTTGATTTTACCATCGAGGACAGCCTGATGGAGGAAATCGCAGTGAGCTTTGAAAGTATCGAAGTCCGGCATTTCTTCAGCGTCGCGGGGCAGGTCGAAGAGGAGGACTGCGTCGTCAGCGGCTTTGAATTCCGGTGAGATGATATGGTTCGTGTGTTCCGGTGCAATGGCAAAGGAAACGAGCGTCGGCGGAACGGTGAGGTTTTCAAAGGTACCGCTCATGCTGTCTTTCCCGCCGATAGCGGCCACTTCCATGACCTGCTGGGCTACGAAAGCACCGAGGAGGGCGCTGACCGGCTGGCCCCAGGCCTTTTCATTGGTTCCCAGGCTCTGGAAGAATTCCTGCATGGTCAGATAGACTTTCTTGCGGTCGCCGCCGAGGGCTACCAGTTTGGCAATGGACTGGATGACGGCGTAGAGGGCACCGTGGAAGGGGCTCCAGATAGCCAGGTCCGGATCATAGCCGTGGGTAAAGATGCTGGCCGTCGTCGTATTGCCGTGTTCAACCGGAATCTTGGCAACCATGCCTTCGACCGGCGTCTTCTGGTATTTGCCGCCAAAGGGCATGAGGACCGTGCGGGCACCGATGGTGCTGTCGAAGCGTTCGGCCAGGCCCTGTTCAGAGGCGATATTCAGGGTACCCATGGTATCGAGCCAGGTCTTGGCGACGTCTTTGACTTCCGGAACCTTGAAGAAATCTTTGTCTTCCGGAGCGACGACGACGGCTTTACGATGCTGTGTGACGCCGTTGGTATCGAGGAAAGCGCGGGTAATATTGACGACGTTCTGGTCGCGCCAGTGCATGACCAGGCGTTTTGTATCCGTAGCGACAGCGACGATCGTCGCTTCCAGGTTTTCTTCGGCGGCATATTTCATGAATTCATCGACGTGTTCCGGAGCGACGACGACAGCCATACGTTCCTGCGATTCGGAAATAGCCAGTTCCGTACCGTCCAGGCCTTCGTATTTCTTCGGGACTTTGTCGAGGTTGATGTCCAGGCCGTCTGTCAATTCGCCGATAGCGACGGAGACACCGCCGGCACCGAAGTCGTTGCAGCGTTTGATGAGTACCGTGACTTCATGGCGGCGGAAGAGGCGCTGGATCTTGCGTTCCGTCAGGGCATTGCCCTTCTGGACTTCGGCGCCGCACGTTTCCAGGGATTCGACGGTATGTTTCTTGGACGAGCCCGTAGCACCGCCGCAACCGTCGCGGCCGGTCTTGCCGCCGAGGAGAATGATGATGTCGCCAGGGAGCGGTTCTTCGCGAACGACGTTATTGCGCGGAGCTGCGCCGAGGACGGCACCGATTTCCATGCGCTTGGCAATGAAGCCGGGGTTGTAATATTCTTTGACTTCGCCCGTAGCCAGGCCAATCTGGTTGCCATAAGAGCTGTAGCCCTTGGCAGCGCCTGTCGTCAGCTTACGCTGGGGCAGTTTGCCGACGAGCGTATCTTTGACCGACTGGCGCGGGTCGCCAGCACCGGTGACGCGCATGGCCTGATAGACATAGGAACGGCCGCTCAAGGGGTCGCGGATACAGCCGCCCAGGCAGGTAGCTGCGCCGCCGAACGGTTCGATTTCCGTCGGGTGGTTATGGGTTTCATTCTTGAAGAGGAGGAGCCATTCTTCTTCGACGCCATCGACATCGACAGGGATGATGATCGTGCAGGCGTTGATTTCTTCCGATTCGTCAAGGTTATCGAGTTTACCGGCAGCTTTCAATTCTTTGACGGCAATAGTCGCCATATCCATGAGGGTCTGTGGTTTCTTACGGTTCAAGTTTTCCCGCGTCGTCTTATATGATTCATAAGCGCGCTGGATGGGCGCCATAAACGTCCCGTTTTCAAAAGAAACATCCGTGAGTTCGGTCATGAACGTCGTATGACGGCAGTGGTCCGACCAATAGGTGTCGATGACACGGATTTCCGTCACCGTCGGATTCCGTTTTTCTTCATCCCGGAAGTAGGTCTGGACGAACTTCAAATCATCGAAGCTCATGGCCAGGCCCATGTGTGCCGACAGTTCTTTCAAAGCGGCGTCATCCATGGCATCGAAGCCGTCGATGACGGGAACGTCCGCCGGTTTTTCCCAGGGCATTTCCAGCGTCGAGACGGGGTCCAGCGAGGCTTCGCGGGCTTCGACGGGGTTGATGCAATAGTGTTTGATGGCAGCGACGTCATCAGCGGATAAGCTGCCGGACAAAACGAGGACCTGTGCCGTGCGGACGAGGCTGTCGTTCTTCATGGTCAGCATCTGCAGGCACTGCATGGCCGAATCGGCGCGCTGATCGTACTGGCCCGGCAGATATTCGACGGCCAGGACCGTGTCGTCCTTGCCAGCCGGCAATTCGTCATAGACGGCATCGACAGGCGGTTCGGAGAAAATCATATTTTTAGCCGCTTCAAAAGCCGCATCATCGAGCCCGGATACGTCATAGCGGTGGTAAATGTGAATATCGGTCAACCCTTTAATCAACAGGTTTTCCTGTAAATCAGTGAGCAATCGTTTTGCTTCGTCAGCAAAAACACCTTTCTTGGCAACATACAAACGTCGGATAGACTGCATGTCATGACCTCCCTCAAAGATAGATAACTTATCATTAGACAACTTTAGTATACCTGTTTTAAAACCATAAGTAAACTTAGAATTTTATTGACTTGCCTATAAAATCGTATTAGACTAGTACTATTATAGTAGACAATGTTTACCATTTTTCATCACAGGGAGGACATGGAAGTAATGGAAGAATTGAAACAGCGAATTTTACAGGATGGCCTGGTCATCGACAACCGGATTTTGAAGATTGATAACTTTTTGAACCAGCAAATCGATACGAACCTCATCAATCACGTCGGTCAGGAGTTCGCCCGCCGTTTCAAAGACGTACACATCGACCGCATCGTCACCATCGAGGCTTCGGGCATCGCCGTAGCCTATGCGGCTTCCCTGGCCATGGGCAACCTGCCTATCGTCTTTGCCCGCAAGAAGAAATCCCTGCTCACTAAGGGCGAACAGTATACGGCCAAGATCTACTCGTATACGAAAGAAGAAGAATATACGGCAACGATCAGCAAAGCCTATCTCCACGCCGGCGAATCGGTTCTCATCATCGATGACTTCCTGGCCAGTGGAGCCGCTGCCGTCGGCCTGACGGACATCGTCGCCCAGGCAGGCTGTACTGTCGCCGGTATCGGCATCGTCGTCGAAAAGACTTTCCAGAGCGGCCGCAGGACGTTGGAAGATAAAGGCTTCCGCGTCGAATCCCTGGCCCGCATCGCCCGTTTTGAAAATAACAAGCCTGTCTTCGTCGAATAAGGAGAATCATCATGCGCGCCCAATTTTTTGACGGTTTCGATTTTGCCACGTATAAATTCAGTATCGTCGCCATCGAAGAGGTGGACGACTTCTTTAACATCGAGGAATTCGGCCTCCATCCCATCATGTACAATGAAGCCTGCCTGCGCGGATATACGGCGATCTTCGGCTTCAACGATGAAAAGATGCTGACCCTCCATAAATTGCTGACCAATAACAACGGCATGGAACCGCCTGCCATCGACGGCATCCATCCCGTTTCCTTCCATTCGCCGGCAGGAGACCTGAAATATGAACTCAACCACGTCATGGATTACAGCGGGTCCATCCTCATCGCCAACAGCTTCATCGATAAATACTTCGTTCCCTTCGGTTTCCAGCTTCCCCATGCTTTCCGAAAAGTCTACGAGCTGACTTTCGACAAGGGCCTGTTCGTCAAGGTCCAGGACCACTCCCAGGAAGCACAAGAACTGCGCATCGAATACGAAGAACCCTTGAATTCCAAGAAGAAGCTCCAGATCAAATGGGGTAATTTGACCCATAAGTCGGAAGAATACGGATTCGACGACGAAACGATTGCGCAGTACATGGACCTCAGTTACGATACGAAATATTTATTTGATCACGTGTGATACATAGAAATCCCGGACAGCCGGCCATTGGCTCTGCAAGATAAGGCCATGGCCGGTTGCTGCTGTCTGGATAGGCATAGCGGCGATATCGGCGATGATGGCTTTATCGCTTTCAGAGGCAGGGGCAAAGACCCGTTCAAAATAGGGTTCGGCGCCTTTGAGGATGGCTTCCTTGGAATAACCGGCATCGACCGGCGGTTCTTCGGCTAAATACTGGCCAAAGAGGTCATTGGAGAAGAGGATTTTTTCCGAAGCCAGCCAGGTGACCATATTATCCGGCCAGTGGAGCCCCGGCGTATGGATGAACTGGAAGGTATAATCGCCTAACGTCAGGCTTTCGCCATGCTGGACGACGCGGAAATCAGCTTCCGGATACGTCGGCTGGAGCCGTTCCTTCGTGGCCGGCGTACAGTAGATGGGCAGCTGGGGATGACGGTCCAGGACGGCCTGCAGGGCTCCGCTATGGTCTTCTTCGGAATGGTTGAGAATCAGGGCATCGATCTGGCTGACAGGCAGGACACTTTCGATGTCCTGTATATAGGCATCGGCTGCTTTATCGGGAACCGTGTCGATGAGGATATTCTGTTTCCCCCGAAGCAGGTAAGATAAAAAAGAAATGGAAATCTTCGGCTTCTTGATGGTCTTGCCAAAGACAAAGATGTGTGGATTCAGCGAGTATTTCATAGTGCAGCCCTCCTGGCAGTTTCATATTGTTTTTGAGGAATATAGTAACACTTGTAAATTTCACAAGCATCCATACAGCGGTTGCAGCGCAGACATTTAGTCATATCGACGCGGGGCCGCCGGATGCCGTCGGCGCAAGTCTGCATCGACAAAGCTTCATACGGGCAGATACTGATGCAGCAGCCGCAGCCTTCACATTCCTTGCGGTTAAAATAATCGGGTGTAACCAGTCGGTCAATATGCGTTTTTTCCATCATACTCCCTCCTTTTCGTACACTTATACTATAGCAAAAATATCCGAATAAAGCCGTTGCAAATACAACAAAAGAGGCTGTCGCATGAAGACAGCCTCTTTTTGTTAAGTTTTACTGTAGGGGTCGCCACGTGGGCGACCCGCTAGGTATTTATATGACGCCCATGACATTTGACTGGGAAATCACATATATCCAGGAACGGGCTTGCCACGTGCAAGCCCCTACGAGCCACGAATCACTAGCCACTAATTATTTAATTTTCCCAATGTCTTGGCGACGATGCGGGTCAGGAGGGCTACCGTATCGAGTTCGACCGATTCATCGGCGCTGTGGATGTCATGCGTCGTCGGGCCGACGGAGATGATGTCCAGTTTCGGGTTCATGGAGAAGAAGTACCCTGTTTCCAGGCCGCCGTGCATGGCTTCGATGCGGGCTTCTTTGCCGGCTTCTTCCTTGTAAACGTCAGCGACGAGGGGAACGAGTTTACTGTGCGGATTTTCCGTCCATGCCGGTTCCGGCGAAGCCAGTTCGATGTCACAGCCTGTCAACTCTGCGTAAACGGGAAGGATAGCCATCAATTCGCGCAGGCGGGCATCGGCCGAAGCGCGGGGGAAATACTGGATGGCGACATGGTCGCCTTCAGTCCGGATCGTACCGATGTTGGCCGACAGGTCCGGCAGCTTCGGCAGCAGCTGGTTCATGGCGAAGACGCCGCAGTGAAGGATGTTCAGCAGGCTGACCAGATTCTTCGTATCGTCAGCCGAGAAGGTCTGGGCCGGTACGTCGGCACTTTCGACGAGGAAGTGGGCGTTCTTTTCGACTTCACCATACACTTCCGCGATTTCGGCCTGTTCTTCGCCGACGGCTTTCTTCACCGTTTCACCTGCGTTTACATCGTCGACAACGATAACAGCCGAGGCTTCCGACGGGATAGCATTGGCAGCTACGCCACCCGTGATAGATGCCAGGACATAGGATACGCCGGCCTGGGCAATGCGGCGGAGGGCCAGGCTCAGGGCCTTGATGGCGTTGCTCTTGCCGTCGTTGATGGTTTCACCGGAATGGCCGCCGGCAAAGTCTTTGGCCGTGATAGTAAACGCCTGTTTACCTTCAGCAGCCTGCCAGTGGATGGGCCGGCTGAAATGCGTATGGACGCTGCCGGCCGAGCCGACACAGAGGACATCCATGTATTCAGAGTCACAGTTGATGATGTACTGCACATCCTGGACGTATTTCGGATCCAGATGGGTAGCCCCGGTCATGCCCGTTTCTTCATCGACCGTAAAGATGAGGCGCAGCGGGCCGTGCTGGATATCCTGCTGGATGAGATACAGCGCCAAGGCGACGGCAATGCCGTCATCGGCACCGAGGCTGGTCCCATCGGCGTGGAGGATGTTGCCTTCGCGGACCAGTTTGATTTCACTGGTCAAGGGATCGAAATCGACGCCGGGCTTAGCGACGCAGACCATATCCATATGGCCCTGGAGGACCGTAAGCGGCCAATCTTCGCAGCCCTTGCTGGCCGGAACATTGGCGATTACATTATATACTTCGTCCTGTGTTACATCGGCAACGCCCAGTTCATGGAGACGGCTGACGATATAATCGCTGACGCCTTTTTCATGGTGGGACGGACGCGGATGCTTGGCCAGTCCTGCAAATTCGTGGATGACACCTTCAATGATTTCATGATCGTTCATATGACAAACGCTCCCTTCAAAAAGTCTCTGCGATTGACTTGCTTAATCGTTTATTTATTATACCACGGACGAGGCGCATCGGGCTACTATCCGCATGTGTATATTTTTGCTTGCGAAAAAGTAATTATACAGCTGTTTTTCCGCGTACAGTGTACAAATTGATATATGACGAATGCAGAAAAATTGAGTATAATATAAGCATCAGTGAAGTTGTACGTTTTAGTACTGCTTAATTTTTATTTGGGAGGTTTTTCTATGAAACCACAATCAAATTTGACTGTGAACTACCCAAGTATGCCGGAATTGACGGCCCGCGGTATGATCCTCGGCGCCCTGATCACCGTTATCTTTACGGCTTCCAACGTATACCTGGGCTTAAAAGTCGGCCTGACGTTCTCGTCGTCCATCCCGGCTGCAGTCATCTCCATGGCAATCCTGCGCATGTTCAAACATTCCAACATCCTGGAAAATAACATGGTACAGACGCAGGCATCTGCTGCCGGCACTTTATCTGCAATCATCTTCATCCTGCCGGGCTTGCTCATGCTGGGGTACTGGCAGGGCTTCCCGTTCTGGCAGACCCTGCTGCTCTGCGCCTGCGGCGGCTCTCTCGGGGTCTTGTTCACCATCCCCCTGCGCCGGGCTATGGTCGTCAACAGCGACCTGCCGTATCCGGAAGGCCGGGCTGCTGCTGAAATCCTGAAAGTCGGCAGTGAAATCCGCAAGGAAGAAGCCAACGGCGAAGACACAAGCAAAAAAGAAACAGGTATGAAAGATATCGTCGGCGGCACGGCCCTGGCGGGTCTCTTCAGTCTCTGTTCCAACGGCTTCCACGTCGTTTCTTCCGAATTCAGCTACTGGCTCTCGTTCGGCAAAGCCGTCACCCAGATTCCCTTGGGCTTTTCGACAGCCCTCCTCGGCGCGGGTTACCTCATCGGCATCGCCAGCGGCATGGCTATCTTAGTCGGCACGCTCCTGGCCTGGTACGTCTTCGTTCCCTATCTGACGTCGGTCATCACGCCGGCTGAAGGCCAGAGTGCCGCCGCTTTCGCCAAGGCCATCTGGGCTCAGAAAGTCCGCTTCATCGGTGCCGGCTGCATCGGTATCGCCGCTGTCTGGACCTTGATCCGCCTGGCCAAACCAGTCGTCGACGGCATCAAGATGTCCATCAACGCATTGCGCGCTAACGATACGGAAGAAAAGAAGATGCTCCATCATACGGACATCGACATGTCGCCGAAATCGGTCGGCCTGGTCTTCCTGGCCATCCTCATCGGCTTGTTCATCACTTTCTACACCTTCGTCAGCAACGCCGGCCTTTCCATGTCGGTAACGCTCATGTTCATCGTCGTCGGCATCCTGGTCGCCATCCTCATGGGCTTCTTCGTCGCTGCTGCCTGCGGTTACATGGCAGGCCTCATCGGCACGTCGGCCAGCCCGATTTCCGGTATTGGCATCCTGGGCATCATCGTATCGTCCCTGGTCGTCCTCGGTATCGGCTCTTCGGCCGGTGTCTTTGAAACCATGCAGGGCACGCAGTTCGCTACGGCCTTTGCTATCTTCATCACCAGCGTCATCGTCAGCATCGCTTCTATTTCCAACGATAACCTGCAGGACCTCAAGACAGGCTACCTCGTCGGCGCTACGCCGTGGAAACAGCAGGTCGCCCTCATCTTGGGCTCAATCATCGGCTCCTTCGCCATCGCTCCGGTCCTGAACCTGCTCTATCAGGCCTATGGCTTTACCGGTGCCCTTCCCCGTGCCGGCATGGATCCGACCCAGGCCCTGGCAGCTCCGCAGGCAACCTTGATGACGACCATCGCCCAAGGTATCTTCAGTGCCAGCCTCGACTGGAACTACATCCTCTTCGGTGTCGGTGTCGGTATCGCCGCCATCATCATCGACCTCATTTTGACGAAAAACACGAAATCCCTGGCATTGCCGCCGCTGGCTGTCGGCATGGGCATTTACCTGCCGCCGACACTGGAAATCCCTCTGGTCATCGGTTCGGTCATGGGTTATCTCATCCATAAGTCCCTGAAAGCCCGCGCTGCCCGCCGCAGCCCTGGCCACGAAGAAGAAGACGTAGAAGCCTGCAATCATCGCGGTGTCCTCTTTGCATCGGGCCTCATCGTCGGCGAAAGCCTCATGGGCGTCATCATCGCCTTGCTCATCGTCGTTTCCGTTACTTCCGGCGGCAGCGAAAACCCGCTGGCCCTGGTCGGCAAAGACTTCCAGTCTACAGCTGATATCCTCGGCCTGCTCTGCTTCATCGCCATGATCGCCATCTTCGTCCGCCACATCTTGATTACCAAGTTCAATCCGGAAGATGCCGAAAGCAAGTAAGGAATATGCCGCTTACATTAGAATTTCATTAAAATTTCGACAAAATCCTCAAAAAAAGTCCTCGTACACAATACATTTTTTGGTACGAGGGCTTTTTTTGCATATTTCTTCTTTTCCCCTAACGGCGTATAATAAGGGTATCCCGCAGACTATCCTGCGAGTCCACTTTAAAGGAGGTCCTTTCTTTGTTCTTTCCCAAACTCGACAAGCAATCCCTGACCGACGGTATCGTCATCCCGCAGATGGTCAAAGTCCACCAGGCTTTCCCCCATAAAGATTTAGCCGATCCCGTGGGCACATTGAAACAACAGCTCCTGGCTCTCGATGAAAAGACGACGGCCAGCCTGCCTGGTAAACGCATCGGCATCACAGCCGGCAGCCGCGGGCTCCCGCACTACAAGGAAATCATGAAAGCCCTTTGCGACCAGCTCAAGGCCTGGGGCGCCAACCCCTTCGTCTTCCCAGCCATGGGCAGCCATGCCGGAGCCACCGCTGAAGGCCAAAAGGTCCATTTAGCTCAGTTCGGCATCAATGAAGACTACTTAGGCGTCCCCGTCCATTCCACCATGGACGTCGTCGAAGTCGCTACCTTGGACGATGGCTTCCCGGTCTACTGCGATAAAAACGCCTACGAAGCCGACGGCATCATCTTATTCAACAAAATTAAACCACATACACACTTCAAATATAAACACGAATCAGGTCTGCTGAAGATGATCTGCATCGGCTGCGGCAAGCACAAAGGCGCTTCGACCTTCCACGGCCGGGGTTATGACGCTTTCGGGCCCAACCTGGAACGCGTATCGAAAGCCTTCTTGCAGCATGTAAACGTCGTTTTCTCCGTCGGCATGGTCCAGAGCCCCAGCGATGACATCGCCGCCCTGGAAGTCATCCCGACAGATAAATTCTTTGAACGCGATGCTGCCTTGCAGACCATGGCCAAAGCCGAAATGCCCCGGCTGAAACTGCCCCACATCGACGTCCTCATCGTCGACGAAATCGGCAAGGAAATCAGCGGTACCGGCATGGACCCGAACATCACGGGACGGACGGAACGCTTCAGTCAGGAACCGGCCTTCCGCGCCTTAGCGCCGGACATCGAACGCATCGTCATCCTGGATATAACCGAGGCTTCCCATGGCAATGGTGCCGGCTGCGGTATGGCCGACATCGTCAGTTACCGCTTCGTAAACAAGATGGATTTCGCTTCCGTTTACACCAACTGCATTACGGCCAAGTCCTTCCGCATGGCCCTCCTGCCCCTGTATGGCAACAGCGATAAAGACGCCATCGAAATGGCCATGGCCCACGCCTTCCTGACCGACCCGAACCAGGCTAAAATCGTCCGTATAAAGAACACGCTGAAACTGGAAGACATCGAATGTTCCGTCTCGTGCTTAGAAGATATAAAAAACGATCCGGACATGACAATCACATCCGAACCGTTTACATGGAAGTTTAACGAAGAAGATAATCTCTGGTAAACTAGTTTTTATGACCGATGGCATCCATCCAGGCGAAGAGCTCGTCTAAATCGTAATCGCCGGCATGGCCGCGGGCCCAGGGAGAGGCAAAATCGACATCATAACCGGCCTGCTGCAGGCGCAGGGCGACGACTGCCGGTACGGCAATGGTCGTATCGCGGTCGGCTTCGCCGTGGCGGATACGCCAGTAATGCGCCGTCTTGACGCCGGATTTGCCGATGTAGTTCAAGGGATTCATCGTCTTGACGATGTCCTTAGCGGCCAGAGCCGATCCGGCTACGGTCGAATGGTCTTTACCGTATACTGTAAAATGCTGTTTATCGACAGTTGCCGTGCCGAACTCTTCCGTTTCAGCACTGCTCATGTCGAGCGCATCAAAGGCCGGGGCTGCCTTCAGCCGGGTTACATCGACAGCATAGCCGGCTAAATCCATGTCGGTCACTTTGCCGTCTTTGATGGTCAGCCATGTCTTGGAAGACAAATCGGTGCCGTTGTTGAGGGCTTTCTGTGCCGAAGCCATGTAAATCGATTTAATGTAATCGGCAAAGGAGCCTCGTCCATTTTCATCGAGGGTCAAGGCTTTCCCATTCTTGTCAACGAGATGTAAACTATTGATATAAGCCGGGTACATGGCTTTCAAATCCTTCGATGCCTGTTGCTGGACAGCGGTCATTTCCGTCCCGGCTGCGGCTTCGACCGGTGCATTGTCAGGCCGGTTGGTAACGACGCCTGCCGGTTTAGCCTGGCTATTACCTGCCGGCGGTTTCATAGCACCCATATTTCCCTGATGATACGTGTTTACACCATTAAACATCCATTCATAAGCCATGTCAGCATGGTCCAGGTCGGTAATCGGGCAGTATACGCTGGAAGCATAAATATCATCCCGTTCATCAGCCGCGCCCAGGGCTTTCAAATACGGTTCATAGTCCTTACTGTCGCCTGTCGCCCCGATGAGCGTCGATAAAGCACCGCCGGCACTGGTGCCATTAGAAATGATTTTTTCCGTATCACCAGGCAGTTTCCCTGCATTATGGCGCAAATAACGGACAGCGGCCTTTATATCGACGATAAGTGCCGGAGCCTTGCCGGTATACGTGCCGTCAGCAGCCTGAGTTGTCCGTCCACGGGCTCCCGGAGCTGCGACGACATAGCCTTTGGAGAGGGCGACGAGCATAGCATTGGCACCGCCAGTCATCATGAAAAACAGCGCTGCTGCGCACATCTTATTTCTACCTCGCATATCACAACTCACCTTTCCTTAAAAATAGTTTTAATTAAAACCATTTCTTTCTGCTTTAGTATACCATAGAAATGTGGCGATGCTATGACAGTTTGGAATAAAAAAAGAGCTGTCCCATGAAGACAGCTCTTTTTTAGCAGTCAACACCGATTCCACCCATCAGCACTTGCGCCACCAGGTCTGTACGACCGTGGCCCCGACGTGCCAGTAGTAAAGGATGTGGTCAGCTAGTTGTGAACAACGTTTACTATGGTAAACGACATGGCTGGCCGCAGCTCCGATGAAGAAACCGCCAACGACGTCGCTGACGTAATGGAGACCGCTGAGTATCCGCGACGCTGCCAGGACGCCTGTCCAGGCCAGGGCCGGCAGTCCCCAGGGATTGTGCCGGGCCAGGAGCAGCAGGGAAATGGCCAGACTGTTCATGGAATGATTGCTGGGAAAGGACGCATTGGCCTTATGCGCTACCAGCGGCGCCGCGTCACCACAGGCAAAAGGCCGGGGGCGATGCCAGATTTTACCGATGACCCAGGAAACCGAAGAGCCCACGATGACGGAAAAGAGACAGTAAACTAATGTCTTCCGACGTTTAATCTGCTCTGAAACCGGCCGCGGCCGGAACCATTCGATAAGGCCATAAAGGATGAACAGCCAGTAGCCGAACCGGGTAATCCAGGTAAGGATCCGAAGCCAGGTCCTGCGCCGGGCAATGAACCATTGAACGAATAAAAAGATAGACCTTGCCATGATAGCCTCTCTTTCAGCCGGACTCAGCCCTGTTTTGCAAAGACGTCCCGCATCGTTCCCGCTACATCGGCCAAGGAGATGCTGCGCATCTTATCTTCCATGGCATCCTGTACCTGGTGCAGCCGGTCATCTAACCCTGCGTGAATCGTCTTGCCCACCGGACACTGCGGGCAGGGATGTTCGTGGAAATGGAAGAGCGAGTCGCCGCCAACGCAATCTACGGCATGGTAAACGTCATATAAACTAATGTCAGCAATCGGTTTTTCCAACGCTGTGCCACCGGTCCCGCGCTTGACCTGGATCAACCCGGCCGCTTTGAGCTGGATGAGCAGTTTGCGGATGATGACGGGATTCGTCCCTACGCTGGCAGCAATGAAGTCACTCGTCACTTTTTCCGTTTTGCCGAAGTAATCGATACACAGCAGGGTATGAACGGCCATGGTAAATCGACTGGAAATCTGCATATAAAAGACTCCTTAAATGGCTTTTAATTCACGAAGGATAGCCAGGTCAGCCGTACAAGCCGGGCAGTCACAGAATTTAGCCCCTTTAGCCTGAATATCTTTGGCATGCGCCAAGAGCTGTTTCGCCGCATCGGCCCCCATAATCTGGACAGCATGTTCCGAAGCTGCAAAGTCCAGGAGTTCATCGATGGTCGAGACGCCCTGCTTCAAGGCTTCGATATAAGCCGGCGCAGCTGCGTCTTTATCGGTAGCATCGAGCCAAGTCTGGGCGGCCGTTTTCAGCGTCGGATTGCAGCTGGGAGCTGCCATCAAATCATGTGTCTTAGCCGTAACGAATTCTACTGTTTTTGCATCCATTTTAAAAAACCTCCTATAAATGACGAATCAAAACATCCAGGATAGAATTATCCTGATTACATCCCTATCATACGACATTTTTATTGTAAAGTCAATGGTTACATATTATATGTTTTGTTGAACTATTTTAAACTTATTTATTTTGATTTAAATATTTGTCATCCGCTTGGTTATCACGTTTTTAAAACGAGCGTATTTTCTATTTAAACGTTTTTTCTTTATGTGTAAACAATTGTAAAAAAGAGGCTGCGCACGTGCGACAGCCTCTTTTTGAGTTTTAAGTTTGCAGTTTTTAGTTTGTAGTGGATGGGTAAAAATTTAAAACCAAATTTCTACAAACTACAAACTCCATACTATAAACTTTTAAATTCGAGCAGCCTGGACGGCGGCGATGAATTTCTTGGCCGTAGCCGTGATTTCATCAGCTGTCTTGCCGCCGCCTGTGAGGGCACCGCCGGCACCGACGGCAACGCAGCCGGCTTTGATCCAGTCACCGGCATTTTCTACATTGACACCGCCTGTCGGCATGAGCGGAGCCTGCGGCAGGGGACCATGGATGGCCTTGATGGCTTTCATGCCCAGGATTTCCCCAGGGAAGATCTTGACGACGTCAGCGCCGTATTCCAGGGCCGTAATGACGCCGTTGAGGGTCGTCGTCCCCGGCATGACGGCCACGCGGTAGCGGTTGCAGAGCTTGATCGTTTCTACATCCAGGGCCGGCGATACGATGAACTGGGCGCCGTCGAGGATGGCGATGCGGGCCGTAATGGCATCGAGGACCGTACCGGCGCCGATGAGGACGTCGGGATTATCGGCATACTTCTTGGAAAGGGCTTCGATGACTTCATGAGCCCGCGGCGTCGTGAAAGCCAGTTCAATGGCCGTGACGCCACCTTTGATGCAGGCTTCGGACATCATCATCGCTTCTTCCGGTGTCTTGCCTCGAACGACAGCGACGACGCCGATTTCCTGAATTTTCTTAACAACATCTAATTTATCCATTACTTTATCTCCTTTTGGTTCATAAAATAATCGCAGGCCGCAGCGTAGGGCGCCCGTTCCACACCGATAGGCCATGTCCTATTCACGGTTAATGGGGTTGTTTTGCACCAATCATACGGATTGATGCAGGTGTCATTAACGCAGGTCGCAGGCCGCAGCGGTCCCATAGGGCCGCACGTAGGGGCCGTCCCAAAGGGCGGCCCACTTGTGGAAATCCCACAACCAACATCATGCGTTCTGTTGGAATACCGCCAGTTGTTCCCGCGTCGGCAAACCTTCGTTATCACCAGCGACCTGGATAGCCATGGCCCCGATGGCAGCGCCCCGGCGGGCAGCATCTTCCAGGCTCAGGCCATCCAGGATGGCACTGGTGAAGCCGACGGCAAAGCCGTCACCGGCGCCGACAGTATCGACGATGTGGTCGACGTGATAGCTCGGCACGCGGTATTCCTGGTCATCGGCCGTGCGGATATAGGTCCCATGACTGCCGCCCATCTTGATGACGACGGTCTGAACGCCGCGCTGTAAGTAGTAGCCGGCGATATCTCTTTCATTGTCCATTCCCGTCAGGATCCGGCCTTCATTGAGGCCAGGCATGACGATATCGGCATACTGGGCGGCGTCGTTGATGACACGGGCCATGATTTCCTGGGATTTCCAGAGCATGGGCCGCAGGTTGGGGTCAAAGGAAATGCGCACGCCTTTGCCGTGAGCCCGCATCATCAGCGTATAAATCGTTTCCCGGCATGATTCCGACAGGGCCAGGGGAATCCCCGTGACGTGCAGGTGGTCGACGCCGGTCCAGTCGATACCGGAGAGGTCCGCCGGTCGGAAGTGGGAAAAGGCCGTGTGTTTACGGATATTGGCTACCGTCGGGTCCCCTTCCAGGACCTTTTCTTTCATCTGGAACCCCGTCATATGGTCATCATCAGTCCAGACATAGTCATCGTGGATGCCATTGGCCTTGAGGAAGTTGCAGATGCACTTCCCGAAGGGGTCGACGCCGACCTTGGAAATATACGACACGTCATTGCCCAGCCGGGCCATGCCGACGGCGTAATTCAGTTCCGCCCCGCAGACATGGCGGGAAAAATGTTCCACTTCTTCCAGCGGCCCCATTTCTTCAGCAATCAGCAAGCCCATGGCTTCACCGATAGTAAGCACTTTACTCATGGTTTTCCTCCAATTGTGCCTTTATTTTGTCAATCATGTCTTCATAGGCGGCATCCGTCAAATAGACGCGGTCCGGATTCATGGCAAAGGTACTGTTCCATTCAAAATCATCTTTGTATTTCGGCACTAAGTGAACGTGGAGATGATGCCCCGTATCGGCATAGGAACCATAGTTTACCTTATCCGGATGGAATGCCTGATGGATGGCTTTCGCCGCCTTGGCAACGTCGGCAAAAAAGGCATTGCGTTCTTCATCGCTCAAGTCCGTCATTTCACTGACATGGTCTTTATAGGCGACGATACAGCGGCCGGGATGACTCTGTTCTTTGAACAGGACCAGCATACTGACCGATAAGTCGCAGATGTAAATGCCGAATTTAGCAAGCGGTTCGCCTTTTACGCAGTAACCGCAGTTCTTATCTTTCATGACAAAGCCTCCTTATTCAATCGTGCCGTGTTCCCATTTACCATGGTTCAGATCATCGGCAATCTTCTTGAATTTGTCGTCTGTCAAGCCATAGAAGAAGTAGAGGATGATAGCAGCAATGCCGAGGGCAACGCCCGGATACAAGGTCATAGCTGCTTTAATCCCCATCAATGTCATTTCACTCTGAACGGCATTGGCGACGTAACCTGTCAGTACCAGGATGCCCGAACTTACGACAGCAGCCAGGGCCTGGGCGATTTTTCGGGAGAAGTTGAAAGCCGCATAGGTAATCCCTTCTTTGCGGATGCCGTTGTGCCATTCGCTGTAGTCGATGACGTCGGAAACGAAAGCCCAGGTAACGCCGTTCGGAATAGCCAGGGCTACGTAGCCGATGGTGACCAATACGATAAAGGTATAAATATTAGTCGGGATGACGAAGTTCAAGAGGTCAGCTGCACAGCCGATGAGCAAGCCGCCGATGGCCGTCTTTTTCTTGCCGAACATCTTGACCAGTTTCGGGATGAGCAGGATACCTACGACGGAGCAGCCCATCATGATGCCGTTTACAATCGGCTGCAAGCCCATATGTCCTAAGTTATACTGGCAGAAGAAAATCATCATCTGGTTATTCGTGTTCATAGCCGAGATGGTAAACAAAGTCATCAAAATAATGCATAAAAGCGGTTTGTTAGTAAACACGAGTTTAATATAATCCGAGAATTTTGCTTTCTGTTCATTCTGGGTATTGCGCTTGACCGGAACGTGTTCATGGCAGTTGAAATAGCAGATGGCAAAGCCGATGACGCCGATGATAGACATGACGATAGACGCAGCAAAGAAGCCTTCATGAGGCGATGCGAACATGAGGACGACCGGTACGAAGGCCATGCCGGTAATGAGCTGGGCCCCGATAGAACCGGCCTGACGAGTCGTCGCCATCTGACTTCGTTCTTCGACATCGCGGGTCATGACGCTGGCCAGGGACGAATACGGAATGTTAGTAAACGAGTAAACGAGGCCCCAGGCCATATAGGCACCATAGGCAAAGAGAATCTTACCCGTCGGTGACAAGTCCGGCATGGTAAAGGTAATGACCGTCAAAATGGCCAGGATGACAGCCGAAGCCATCATGACCGGGCGGAACTTGCCGCGCGGACCGATATTCTTGCGGCCGTCGATGACGGAACCGGCGATAGGATCCATGAAAGCATCGAAGATTTTCGTAAAGGCGAAGATACCTGCAACGGCAGCTGCCGGAATGGTGCAGACATCAATCCAGTATTTCGTCAAATAGGCCTGGCCTAAGTCGAACATGAAACCGTTCCCAAAGTCACCGAAACCGTAACAGATTTTTTCACGCCACGATAATTTAACATGGCCTTCCTTAGAAGCTGCCGGCGTAACGGTCTCCGTCTTGTTCGGCAACGTCCCTGCTTGTGTGCTCATAGCACTCCCTCCTTATAAAGTAACTCCGTTTTTGAATATAGCCAGTTCGTGCTTGTCCAAGGCTTCCGATTTCGCATGGACACGACCTGACGCTACGTCAAGAATATACTGGAAAAGGCGGTCTGCTGCGGCTTTCCGCGATTCCCCTTCGGCAATGGTCCCGGCATTGAAATCGATCCAGTTCCGTTTGAAACCGGCCAGGTGACTATTGCTGGAAATCTTAATCGTCGGTACGGGGCAGGCAAAAGGCGTCCCCCGGCCCGTTGTAAACAGTACCATATGGGCTCCGGCAGCGGCCAGCGCATTGGAGGCCACTAAATCATTGCCTGGAGCCTGCAACAAGTTTAGGCCTTTTTTCGTCGCCCTGTCTCCATAGGCCAGAACATCTTCGACGAGAGCCCGGCCGCCCTTCTGGACACAGCCCAGTGACTTATCTTCCAGCGTCGTGATGCCGCCGGCCTTGTTGCCTGGCGATGGATTTTCATTGATCTTTTCGCCATAACTCATAAAATACTCTTTGAAATGGTTGATGAGGTCGACGGTCTTGTCGAAGACTTCCCGATTGCGAGCCCGGTTCATGAGCAGCGTTTCGGCGCCGAACATTTCCGGCACTTCCGTCAGAATTGACGTACCGCCGACTGCGATGAGGCGGTTGGAAATCTCCCCGACCAGGGGATTGGCTGTAATGCCCGAAAAACCATCGGAGCCGCCGCATTTCAAACCGATAGTCAGCAGCGATGCATCGCAGGGCTGGCGATGGAACTGAGCCGCGTAATGGCAGAGGTCTTTGACGATAGCCGTGCCGGCTTCAATTTCATCTTCCACGTCCTGGCAGACCAGGAATTTGACGCGGTCCGGATCATAGTCGCCGATGACTTCTTTCATCAGGCTGACCTGATTGTTTTCACAGCCCAGGCTCAGGACCAGGACGGCACCGGCGTTGGGATTGTGAATCAGCCCACTTAGTATCTTTTGTGTATGGACCTGGTCATCGCCTAACTGCGAGCAACCGTGGGGATGGCTATAGGCATAGATACCGTCGATGTTCTCCGTTTTATAAGCCTGGGACGCCGTTTCAATGGCTCTGGCAATATTGTTGACACAGCCGACGGTCGGGATGATCCAGACTTCATTGCGGATGCCGGCACTGCCATCGCTCCGTTTATAGCCCTGGAATTCGTATTTTTTTTCACTTTTCCAGAGAGAACGATCAGCTTTTTCCGGTTCATAGGTATAGTAAAGTAAATCACCGAGTTTACTTTGGACGTTCTGCGTATGGACCCAGGCACCAACGGGGATATCAGCTTTAGCCGTCCCGATGGGAAAGCCGTATTTGATGACGTCTTCGCCTTTGGCAATCGGCTGCAGGGCCACTTTATGCCCTGCCGGGATGTCCTGGCAGACCGTAAAAGTCTTGCCGCCAGCTGTGACGACGCTGCCTTTGGCAACGGCGTCGACAGCTACGGCGACATTATCATGAGAGTTGATTTGGAATACGTTCATCGTTTACTCCTTTGTCAATTCGGCAATGTGAGCTTTGACACCGATTTCAGCCATGCGGTCCAGATGAGCCGTAACGGCATCGGCAAAGCCGTCGATAGCCGACAGGTCTTCGCCCCACCAATCACTGCGTGCCATGATGGCCTTGACGTAATCAGCCGTCGTTTTACCGGCCTGTTCTTTGACAAAGGCCAGTTTATCTTCATCATCGTGGATTTCATAAGTATTGCCCGGCCGTGACCCGATAAGACAATGTTCACCAGCCTGGGTCGTCCGATAGAAAGCCAGGAAAGCGGCAAAGGAATAGGTCAGCCATTTCGGAAGTTTCCCCGTCGCTGCCAGACTGTCTTTAAAGGTCGGCAGGATGCGGGCTTTCCACTTGGAAATGGAATTCAGGGAAATCGAGAGCAATGCGTGTTTGACAAAAGGATTTTCAAAGCGTTCATAAACGGCCTTGGCAAAGGCAACGGCCTTTTCTTCCGGCAAATGGACGGTCGGAACGATTTCATCGAAGACGGTCTGGTCCAGGGACTTGCGGATGACTGGGTCTTCCATGCACTGGCCGACATAATCGAGACCGGCCAGATAAGCACCGAGGACCATAGACGTATGAGCCCCGTTGAGGATGCGCACTTTTTGTTCTTTAAAGGCCTGGATATGGTCCGTGAATTCAACATGGAATTTACTTGAGTTTAACGGCAGCCGTGAAGCCAGCGCCGGGTCGCCGATAACCCATAAGGAGAAAGGTTCGGCCTGGTCAAGCAGGCTGTCTTCATAGCCCAGTTCGTCCTGCAGAGCCACGATGGAATCAGCCGGATAGCCGACGACGATGCGGTCGACCAAGGTATCCGTGAACTGGCAGTGCTGGTCGAGCCAGGACTGGAAAGACGCTTCCAGTTTCCACAGGGATACATATTTGTTTACACAGCCCCGAAGGAGTTTACCGTTGTTGTCATTCAATTCCGTCGGCAGCATGGTCAGGCCCTTATCGGCAGCGCCTTTATAAAAGGTATAGCGTTCATAGAGGAACTTGGTCAATTTTGCCGGGAAAGTCGACGGCGGGCAAGCTGTAAAAGCATCTTTTTCATCAAAGGTGATACCGGCTTCCGTCGTATTCGATACGACGAATTCCAGTGAATCTTCATGAGCCAGGGCCATGAACGCATCATATTCATCGCGGGCGCTGATCACGGTCTGGACGGAAGTAATGACCCGGTTTTCTTTATAGACTTTGCCATCCTGCTGGCCGCGCAGGCAGACCGTATAAACATCGTCCTGTTTAGCAAAGCGGTCCGTCTTGCCCGACCGGGGCATGATGACAGCGACACTGCCATCAAAACCATTTTCTTCATTAGCTACATCGACGGCGTAATCGACGAAGGCCCGCAGGAAATTGCCTTCTCCGAACTGTAAGATACGGACTGGATGTTTGGCTTTTGTATAAAGTTCACTGACGTTTTTCATCATTTACCCTCCGTTTACATTTGGAACTGGAAGTAGTTGGCTACGTTGTTATAGCAGATATCTTCGACGAGCTGACGGAGTGCGTTTTCATCGTTCGGATATTCGCCGTTTTCGACGAGATTGCCGATCCAGTTGCAGAGGATTCGGCGATAATATTCATGACGGGCATAGGATAAGAAGGACCGGGAGTCGGTCAGCATCCCCAGGATGTTGCCAAAGACGGACAAGTTAGCAATACTCGTCATCTGGTCGATCATGCCCTGTTTCGTATCGTTGAACCACCAGGCAGCACCCTGCTGAATCTTGCCGCGGGCTTCAGGGCCCTGGAAGGCACCGATAATGGTGCCAATCATGGCGTTATCGTTCGGCGTCCCGGAGTAGAGAATCGTCTTCGGCAGGATATGGCGTTCATTGAGATGATCCAGGAAGGCGATGAGGCCTTTGCAGCAATTCCCTTCGGCAACACTGTCAAAGCCCGTATCCGGTCCTAACTTGCGGTACATTTCCGAATTGAGGTCGCGCAGGGTAGCGAAGTGGAGCTGCATGACCCAGCCGCGTTTGTAATATTCACCAGCCAGGTAGGTGAGGACAGCCGTCTTATAGGCTTCCGTTTCTTCTTTACTGATGCTTTCGCCTTTCAAGGCCTTGGCAATGATAGCATCGACAGTCGCTTCATCGGCTTCGCGGCAGAAAACATATTCCAGTGCATGGTCTGTAGCGCGGCAGCCCATTTCTTCAAAGAAGGCGATGCGCTTGTCCATGGCTTTGCGGATATCGGCAAAAGTCTTGATTTCAACGCCGGCAGCCTGACCGAGGCGGGCCATGTAATCGGCATAACCGGCTTTGTCGACGTTCATCAGCTTGTCCGGACGCATAGCCGGATATACCTTGGCACTGCATGTCTTTTCTTCTTTCAGCTTCTGATGCCATTTCAAATCATCGGCCGGGTCATCAGTCGTGCAGATGACTTTGACATTTGACTGTTCGATCAAGCCCTGGACGCCCATGCCTTTTTCCTGCAACTTGGCATTGCAGCGATTAAAGATGTCTTCGGCATTCTTTTCCGTCAGCGGTTCGGTAATGCCAAAATAGCGCTGCAGTTCCAAATGACTCCAATGATACAGCGGATTGCCAATAGCTCGTGAAAGAGCTTTCGCATATTCGACGAATTTTTCCAAATCTGTCGATTCTGTCCCGGTAACCTTTTCTTCCGGTGTCCCATTGGAACGAATGAGGCGCCATTTATAGTGGTCACCGCCGAGCCATACTTCGGTAATGCTGCGGAAATGGTGATCTTCTGCGATTTCCTGCGGAGAAATATGGCAGTGGTAATCAATAATCGGCATATGCTCTGCATAATCGTGGAATAAATGCTTGGCTGTCGCCGTATCCAATAAGAAGTCTTTGTCCATGAATTGTTTCATTTTGTCCGTCTCCTCCTAAATATAAGGCCGTTATATCATCGGTCATTCTCAACTTTTATTGTAAGCTCTTACACTTATCTTTACCGAAAGAATACCATGTCATGCTTCAAGTGTCAACACGATATGATTTTTATGTATTAATTTTGAAAAATTAGCCGTTTTTCATGCTTTTAGCTCATAAATATGAATTAAAAATTTACCTTCCTATTCCTTTCGTGCCTAGATATTGCTATTTTTCCATTCCAAATAGTTAAGCGCTTACATTTAAATCGTGGCGATTTCTCATTTATCCAGAAAAAAAGTATGCTATAATGTAAGCAACACAGATTTTTTACACAAAGAGGAACGATTGCTATGAACATCACCATTTACGACATCGCCCAGAAGTGCAATGTATCCATTGCCACCGTCTCTCGCGTCCTCAACGGCAGCACACGGGTCAGCGAAAAGACACGGGCAAAAGTCCTTCAAGTTATGAAGGAAATGGGTTACAAGCCCAATCCCTTCGCCCGGGGCTTAGGCCTCGATTCCATGAAAATCGTCGGCGTCATTTGCACCGATGTGGCCGATATTTTCTATGCCCATGCCGTATCCTTGCTGGAAGACGGCCTGCGGAAACACCATTTCGATGTCATGCTTTCCAATACAGGCAGCGATACGGGCCATAACGGGAAATACATCTCTGACATGGCCGATAAACACGTCGATGCCATCATCACTATTGGCACGCCTTTTTCATCTGAAACCGACGTCCGTCTCCTCTGCGACACGGCCCGGCAGATTCCCGTCATCACCATCAACAGCGACTACCATCAGCCCAACATGTACAGTGTCGTCTGTAACGAAAAAGAAGGCATGAAAATGATCGTTACTGCCTTGGCTGCCAAAAACTGCCACGACATCCTCTATATCTACGACTCCCTCACCTACAGCGGCCGCCATAAGCTCGACGGTTTCCGGCAGGGAATCCGGGATTTGAACTTAACGGAAAAGCCGGAACTCATCCAGCAAATACCACGTACCCTGGATGACACAGAAGTGCTCATCGACCGCTTGGTCGCAGACGGCATCTCATTCGATGCCATCGTCACCTCAGAAGATATCTTCGCCATCGGTGCCCAACGGGCCGCTTTGCGCCACGGCAAAACCATCCCGGTCATCGGCTGCAATAACTCCATCCTGGCCCAATGCGCCACGCCGACCATTACCAGCCTGGACAACAAACTGACCAGTCTGTGCAATGCCGCCGTCCATATCGTCACCGAACTGACCGGAAAAGAACCGGATTCCGTCCCAGTCCGCACCGAATTTAGTGCCGACCTCGTAGAACGGGAAAGTTTCAGGAGGTGAGAAAAGGGCTTGTCGCGTATGCGACAAGCCCTTTTTGAGTACTAAGTTTGCAGTTTGTAGTTTTTAGTGAACTCTGTACTACAAACTATCTTTACCGGAAATACTCTGGATATTCTTTTTTCAATACTTCTACGTCGCCCATGACCTTATTGATGTGTTCGGTCATGATGCGTTGCGCCATTTCGGTATTGCCGGCAAAGATGGCTCCGACAATGCCTTTATGCTGTTCATAAAGAAGGTTCATCTGCTCAGCGGCATCGCTGACGTTGAGGACGCGGGCCCGGGCATAATCCAGGTTCGATTCTTGGACAATCTGCCAGATATGCGGTTTCCCACAGCCTTCATAAAGTAGAGAGTGCAGGGTATTATCACTCTTGAAAAATTTTTCTGCATCTTTTGAGATGATGAATTTGCCCTGCTCGAAAATACAGAATTCTAATTTCGTCCGCCACGGATCCGGAAAATCCTGACAAGCCAGTTCTACGATAGCCCGTTCCAAGGTGACCCGGAAAAAGCGGAACTCTGCCAGCTGTTCCGTGTGAATCTTAGATATGAAGGTCCCGCGCTGCGGTAAAATTTCGAGCAGCCCCTTTTGCGACAGGCGGATGAAGGCTTCCCGCACCGGTGTCCGGCTGACATGCAAGATTCCCGACAGTTCCTGTTCAGACATGGCCGTACCTGGCGGCAGCTTCAAAGACATAATGTTTTCATACAACACGCGATAGGCGTATTCCCGCACCGTTTCATTCGGCGCTTTTTCAAATAATTCCAAATTCTCCATAACAACTCCATCATTCTGAAAATCAATGCCTGCTTTTCTCAATTTCATCTTATCACAAAACGGGCACAAATTGTATATTTCCAGAAGAAAAAAAGAACCCTTTCCGGCATCGGTAAATTAATTTATTTTAATTTACATACTTTTAAACGGCTTAATTACCGTATTTTTCTTTTATAACATCACGTCATTTAAACAGATTGTGTGAACGTGTAAATTCTCTAAAAGGTATTGACCTTAAAAAAACATATTTATTTCATTAATGAAACTACGCACTACAAATTATAAAGAAACGGGACTGGTGCATGATGACATAGGCCTTCATGCGCCAGTCCCGTTTTTAAAGCAACCTCTCAGACCGCCTTCGGCGGCCAGCTCTCCTATGAGGAGAGCCTTTCATCAAACGTCAAACATCATACATCAAATTTTTACTTCCGGGCAGCCTGGACGGCAGCGATGAATTTTTTGGCCGTAGTCGTGATTTCATCGGCCGTCTTGCCGCCGCCTGTGAGGGCACCGCCGGCACCGACGGCGACGCAGCCGGCTTTGATCCAGTCACCGGCGTTTTCTACATTGACACCACCTGTCGGCATGAGCGGAGCCTGCGGCAGGGGACCATGGATGGCCTTGATGGCTTTCATGCCCAGGATTTCCCCAGGGAAGATCTTGACGACGTCAGCGCCGTATTCCAGGGCCGTAATGACGCCGTTGAGGGTCGTCGTCCCCGGCATGACGGCGACGCGGTAGCGGTTGCAGAGCTTGATCGTTTCCACATCCAGTGCCGGCGATACGATGAACTGGGCGCCGGCAAGGATGGCAATACGGGCCGTAATGGCATCGAGGACCGTGCCGGCACCGATGATGACATCCGGGTTGTCGGCATACTTCTTGGAAAGGGCTTCGATGACTTCATGAGCCCGCGGCGTCGTGAAAGCCAGTTCAATGGCCGTGACGCCACCTTTGATGCAGGCTTCGGACATCATCATCGCTTCTTCCGGGGTCTTGCCGCGGACGACAGAAACGACGCCGATATCCTGAATTTTCTTAACAACATCTAATTTATCCATAATTTATCTCCTTTGGAATTCTTCTAACTGGGTTTTTGTTGGCAATCCTTCGTTATCGCCGGCGACCTGGATGGCCATGGCCCCGATGGCAGCACCCCGGCGGGCGGCATCTTCCAGGCTCAGGCCATCCAGGATGGCACTGGTGAAGCCGACGGCAAAACCGTCACCGGCGCCGACGGTATCGACGACATGGTCGACGTGATAGCTCGGCACGCGGTATTCCTGGTCATCAGCCGTGCGGATATAGGTCCCATGGCTGCCGCCCATTTTGATGACGACGGTCTGGACGCCGCGCTGTAAGTAGTAGCCGGCGATATCTTTTTCATTATCCATTCCCGTCAGGATCTGGCCTTCATTGAGGCCAGGCATGACGATATCGGCATACTGGGCGGCGTCGTTGATGACACGGGCCATGATTTCCTGGGATTTCCAGAGCATGGGCCGCAGGTTGGGGTCAAAGGAAATGCGCACGCCTTTGCCGTGAGCCCGCATCATCAGCGTATAAATCGTTTCCCGGCACGATTCCGACAGGGCCAGGGGAATCCCCGTGACGTGCAGGTGGTCGACACCGGTCCAGTCGATGCCGGAAAGGTCCGCCGGCTGGAAGTGGGAAAAGGCCGTGTGTTTGCGGATATTGGCTACCGTCGGGTCCCCTTCCAGAACCTTTTCTTTCATCTGGAACCCCGTCATATGGTCATCATCAGTCCAGACATAGTCATCGTGGATGCCATTGGCCTTGAGGAAGTTGCAGATGCACTTCCCGAAGGGGTCGACGCCGACCTTGGAAATATACGACACGTCATTGCCCAGCCGGGCCATGCCGACGGCGTAATTCAGTTCCGCCCCGCAGACATGGCGGGAAAAATGTTCCACTTCTTCCAGCGGCCCTATTTCTTCAGCAATCAGCAAGCCCATGGCTTCGCCGATAGTAAGCACTTTACTCATAATAAACATCCTCATTTCATCTGGAATAAAAATAAATGAGTACAACGCCGCCGCATCATACCCATTTACTTTCCCATTCATAAACTACATAGCATCATCCAATTCATTAAGATCTCGCCCTGTCGTATCTTCAGAAACATAGGCACCAAAGAAACTCGACAATGAAAAAACAATAATCATGACAGCCAAGGGAATCCAGCTCCCCATCATAGCCGTAACAGCTGCCGCAGCAATGATAGGACCAAAACCTGTAGCAACTAACCCAGCAATTTCTTTTGCCAAAGATACAGCTGTTACACGATGACGTGCACCAAATAATTCAGCCATTGTAACATTTTCTAAAGCGAATAAGCCTTGTACACCTACATTCAAGCCAATAACCATGGCAATCGTTAAAATAACAGGATCTTTTGTTTCAAACAGTAACATCATAGGGATTGCATAAATAGCCGTAGCCAATGACAAAATCATATACATTTTGCGACGGCCAATCTTATCTCCCAACCAGCCAACAAAGGGAATGGTCAAGAAAGAAACAAAAGAGGAAATAATATTAGCTTCTGTTGCAACTGTTTTCTGCATAGCTAAGACAGTAACAATAAAACCAGCTAAGTAAGTTTGCATGAGTCCGCTATTGCCAGCTTGGCCAAAACGCAAAGCCAAGGCAACAATAAAGCTCTTCTTCCCCTTTTTCTGTTCTTGTCGTACAGAAATATCGCCAGCAAGCTGTTTTTCACGTTCTTCTTCTAACAACTTTTTCTTGGCTGCCATGACAGGGCTTTCTTTAACAAATAACCGAATTAAAATAGCTGCAATCATGACTACAAAGGAAGCATAGAACGGAATTCTCCATCCCCAAGCAATGACTTCTTGTTTATCCATCATAGTCAAAATAATAGTCCAAATTAAATTTGCACATAATGTACCAGAAGAGGTGCCTAAGCAAACCAAACTAGCAATGAGGCCTCGATTTTTCTTTTCGCAGAACTCAGTTACCATAACACCAGCACCGCTAATTTCAGCTCCTGCCCCCAATCCTTGGACAATACGTAAAATAACTAAGCCAATAGGTGCTAAAACGCCTACTTCTGCATAAGTTGGTAAGAAACCAATCATAGTAGAAGCTAACCCCATCAAGGTAATAGTAACAAATAGGACTGTTCGACGCCCCATCTTATCACCAATATGCCCGAAGACAAATGCACCAACTAATCGTGCTACATAACCAGCACCATAAGTCCCCATAGCCATAATCAAGCCCATTGAAGGATCTGTATTCGGGAAAAAGATTTCGTTAAAAACGATAGCTGCGGCTAAAGAATATAGCTGGAAATCCATAAACTCCATTGCTGTGCCTAACCAACCACTAGCTGCAACTTTTACCATTTCTTTAGTTTCAATTTGATAAGAATTAGTTTGGCTCACTTGGCATCCCGCCTCTCTAAAACACTAACATACTAGTATGTTTTAAAATCTAAAAAGTAAGTACAACCTTCAAAACTTTATCAGGGTTTTCATCATTATATTTAAAAGCCTTATCCGCTTCCGTGAAATGGAATGTATTGGTAACAATTGATTTTGGATCAACTTTTTTATCTTTAAACCAGCTAATAACTTCCGGGAAGCGATGATTGTTAAGACGTGTACCAATAATTTCTAATTCTTTGCTCATAATATCTACTTGGCGGATAGGGAATTCAACAGTAGAAAAGCCTAAGACTACAATACGTCCAGCCTGACTCGGTAATTTTTGAATACAAGTCTGGAGAATATTAACGTTCCCTGTAGCTTCATAGATTAAACTAAAGCCATCACCATTAGTAAATGATTTCATGGCATCTACAATATCTGTTTCTTTACCATTGACAACCATATCAGCCCCTAATTCTTTTGCTTTTTTCAGACGGCTTTCAACAATATCTAAAATGGCAACTTTAGCACCTTTCATCTTTGCGACTTGCAAAATAATCAAACCAATAGGACCTGCACCACAGATAAGAACAGTATCATCTCCTGTCAAACGACCTCTATGTGCCACTTGTGCGCCAATAGAAAATGGTTCCACAGTCGCTGCAATTTCCCAAGGAATATCCTTAGGTAACTGATTTAATTGTTCTTGATCAACAGCTACATATTCCTGATATCCACCATCGCGGTGTACGCCCATAACTTCTAATGATTTGCAAACATTATGCCGATCAATTTTACAAGCATAGCAATGGCCACAGGAAACAACAGGATCCACGGCAATATGATCGCCAACCACTGCATTAGTTACTTTGCTTCCTACCTTAACAACTTCGCCCACAAATTCATGACCAACTACACGGGGATAGGTAGCAAAAGCATTTTTTCCATGGTAAATCCCCACATCAGAACCACAAATCCCAGCAGCTTTAACTTTCAACAAAACTTGATTATCCGTAATTTCAGGTATATCCCGTTCAACAACAGTAATCTTTTCCGGTTTTTCCACAACAACAGCTTTCATCATACATTCCTCCTAAAAAAATATATAAATCTAGGTGAATACCCAATTTACTTCACGTACTTAACTAACGTATTCCGAACGGCATGAGGACCGGCAATGAGTTCATCAAAGTAGCCTTCAATTTTTTCGCCCAGGCCGACTTCATAGAGGTCGCTGCCAAAGATGTCCTTGTTGGCTAAGATGGATTTCAACTTACCTTTGGCCGAATCAGGATTCCCCAGGGTAATGCCTTCCAAGGCAGCCTGCAAGTCTTTCAGCAAGGGGTCCGGGCTCAGTTCAAAGTGCTTGCCTTCGTCATCGACAGCTAACAAATAACGGCACCAGCCGGCGATGGCTAAGGGGATATATTTCAAGTCCTTGGCTTTGTCGCCATAGGCTTTGATGGTTTCACCAAAACGGATGCCGACTTTTTGCGATGTATCCGAAGCGATGCGCTGGGGCGTATCGGGCAGATTCCCATTGGTCAGACGCTGTTCGAGGACTTCCTTGATGAAATCTTCCGGATTAAGGACGCCCGGATTCGTTACGGCCGGCAGTCCTTCCTGGTAACCAATTTTTTCAATGAGACCTTTAATCTGCGAATCTTTCATTTCATCAGCAATGAGCGTGTAGCCTAACAGGCAGCCATATACAGCCATGGCCGTGTGCAGCGGGTTGAGGCAGGTGCACACTTTCATGCGTTCTACTTTATCGACAGTATTGCGGTCAGTAAAGATGACGCCAGCCTGTTCCAATGCCGGGCGTCCGTTGGGGAAGGTATCTTCAATGACAAGATACTGCGCGTTTTCAGCATTGACAAAGGCAGCATACGTTCCTTTTTCCGTATGAATCAATTCCGTATCGCCAAAGCCCAGTTCTTCAAGATAGCCCTGTACCTTTGCAGAAGACCGCGGTGTAATTTTATCGATCATGCTCCAAGGGAAGGTAACCTTCTGCGGGTCATTGACATAATCGACGAATCCTTTGTCGGCAACGCCATTGGCTGCCCATTCATCAGCAAATGTCAAAATGGCTTCTTTGATTTTGTCACCATTATGGGAGCAGTTATCGAGGCTCAAAAAAGCGAAAGGATAGGCGCCAGCCTGATAACGGGCATAGGCCAAGGCAGCGATGCAGCCCATGGAACTAGTCGCCTGTTCCGGTCCCTTCTTCATGTCTTCGGCCACAGCCGGAAAGAAATTACTTGCATAATCCTTCAATTTATAGCCTTTTTCGGTAATCGTGAAGCTGGCGACCTGTAAGGAAGGATTGGTAAAGATATCTTTCAGGCGCTGCCAGTCTGCCTTGAAATCAGGACGGCAGACGACAGATTCCATAACCGAACCGATGACTTCTTTTTCAAAACGGCCATCGGCATACATGGTGACGGCCAGGCTCAAGTTATCGAACGGACGATAGACTTTTTCAATGACTTCTTCATCATATGTTTCAGCCGTGATGATACCGGTCTTAGCCAGCCCTTTATTTAACAGATGCTGTTGAAGGGCTGCAATAAAGGCACGGAAAATATTACCGCCGCCAAAATGGACCCACTGCGGAGCCTGCTGGGTAGCTGCCTGTACAGCTTCATCATCGTAAGAATAAAGAGTGATACCAGCTTTTTCCCATTCAGCACGATTTTCTTTCAAGCTTTGCCGATTCAAATGCAACATCGTAAATTCCTCCTTTTTATAACTGCCCGCACGTGCGGTTAATAGCATCCCATAAGCCACAGATATAGTTAGCACCAAGGGCCCGGTCGTAGAGGCCATAACCCGGACGGCCTTCTTCGCCCCAGATCATGCGGCCGTGGTCCGGACGGATAGGGCCGTCGAACCCGATGTCATAAGCGGCTTTGACGATTTCGTACATATCGAGGTTGCCGATTTGCGATTTATGAGCGACTTCGTTGAAGACCCACGGTTCATGGACCTGGATGTTGCGGATATGCAGGAAGTTCACGCGGCCCATTTTCCCGAACTTGCGGATGATGTGGGGAATGTCGTTCTGACGGTTCGAGCCGAGGGAACCGGTGCAAATGGTGAAGCCGTTGCTCGGACTGTCGACCATGGCTGCGATTTTGTCGAGGTCGTCTTCGTTTTTGACGATGCGCGGCAGGCCAAAGACGGAAATCGGCGGATCATCGGGATGAATGGCCATCTTGATGCCGACTTCTTCAGCGACAGGAACGATGGCTTTGAGGAAATATTCCAGGTTCTTGCGCAGGCCGTCTTCATCCATGCCTTCATACTGTTCAAACAGGTGCGACAATTCTTTCAGCCGTTCCGGTTCCCAGCCGGGAAGGACGAAGCCATTGCTGTTGTCGAGGATTTCCCGGGCCATGTCCTGCGGCGTCTTGCCGGCGATGAGGTGGTAATCATAAGCCAGGACCGTCGAACCGTCGTAAAGGGGTTTGGCCAGGTCGGTCCGAGTCCAGTCGAAGACGGGCATGAAGTTGTAGCAGACCATCTGGATGCCGGCTTTGGCAGCATTGCGCAGGGACGTGATGTAATTTTCAATATACTGGTCACGGCTGGGCAGCCCCAATTTTATATCTTCATGAACATTGATGCTTTCCAAATCCTTGAAGACCAGGTTGTTCGCTTCAGCCTGCTGTTTGATGTGAAGCAGCGGTTCTACCGGCCATACTTCACCGACAGGAATATCGAATAAAGCGCCGACGATACCGTCCATACCAGGAATCTGGTCGATCTGCTGCAAAGTAATTTTGTCATCTTTTTCTCCGTACCAACGGAAGGTCATTCTCATAAGGCAATCCTCCAATTATAAATTAATTATAAAATTCTTGTTTTCGTTGATGTTTCTTTTATTTCTTCTGGCATTTACATACTACCATACTAGTATTCATTAGACAAGATAAGGCATCATAATTTGAATAAGTGGAATAGAAAAATTGAATCCATGATTTTTATGCATAAAAAAACAAGGCTGTCGCAGATGCGACAGCCTTGTTTTAGTGGTTAGCAGCTAGTGGCTAGGGGTTAGCGGATGGTTTGAAATATTAAGGCAAAAAGGGACCACGTATGATGGTCACCCCCTTCATGCGTGGTCCCTCATGAACTGCGGTCTGCGAACTGCGGCCTGCAGGCTTGCCACCAGGCAAGCCCTATATTACAAAATGACGTTCTTCTGATTTCCGGCTAAGTATGCGTCGATGTTGTCAAAGACGATGACGGCGCGTTTCGCCATGGATTCTGCCGTGGCGAAGGCGACGTGCGGCGTGACGATGGTGTTCTTCGAATGCAGGAGCGGATGGTTGGTGTCGAGAGGCGGTTCGTTTTCGAAGACGTCAATGCCGGCACCGGCGATTTTACCGCTGTTCAGGGCGTCGGCCAGGTCCTGGGAGACGACGACAGGACCGCGGGCTTCGTTGACCAGGAAGGCTGTCGGTTTCATGTACGACAGGGTTTCCTTATTGATCAGGCCGCGGGATTTGTCCGTAACCGGGCAGTGGAGGCTGACGATATCGGCCTGTTCCATCATTTCTTTCATGGGCAGGTATTTAATGAGTTCCGTATCGGCTTTATGGGAGAAGCCGTTGTAAGCGATGACTTTGGCACCAAAGGCATGGACCAGTTCGGCGACGCGGTGGCCGATATGGCCTGTGCCGACGAGGGCGACCGTCTTGCCTTCCAGTTCGTTGCCGACGAGGCCGGCTTTCGTACCGCCAGCACGGCAAGCTGCATCGACCTGAGGTACGCGGCGGAGCAAATCGAGCATCATGGCGATGGTCAATTCAGCTACGGCAACTGTCGAATAGCCGGACGCATTGCTGACTTTGATGCCTTTGGCTTTGGCCGCATCGAGAGCGACGTGGTCGACACCGGTAAAGGCGACGTCGATGTACTTCAAGTTCGGGCAGGCATTGATGACTTCGGCTTTGAGGGGCATATTGGCGATGATGAGGATATCGGCGTCCTTGGCTTCTTCAATCTGGACGGCCGGGTCATCATTGCGTTCATACGCAGCGAATTCATAGCCTTTTTCTTTCAAGGGTTTCACATACGAATCAAGTAATTCCTGGCTGATACCTAACGATTCCAACAAGACAATTTTCATTTGTAAAATCTCCTTTCATCATAGGTAATATTTTGATTTAATTATACGCATATATCGGCAATTTGTAAGCTATCTATGGGAAATCAGTATAGGTATACCCTCTATATGATAAAAACATATACTATTTTTCGTCTAAGGCCGCTTGTACTTTAGCACATAGGCTCAATAATAGTTTTCGTTCCTCTGGCGACAGGCCTTGCAGAGCCCGTCGCCGATGAGCCGTCACAAAGGGTTCAGCCTGGGCGAACAAGTCCTGGCCGGATGCTGTCAATTCGATATACTTTCCCCGCCCCTTTTCCATAGGATGGCGGCTAATGAGGCCTTTCTTCTCCAGCCGGCTCAAAGTGCGCGTAATAGCTGCCGCTTCTACCTTAAAATGACGTATCAAATCGGCCTGGGCAATGCCGCTATTCAAATGGATGAAGTTCAGGACCATCCATTCCGAACTGTGAAGTCCCAAAGGCGCAACACAGCCATTTAAAGTCCGGGAAAAGATACGGGTCGTGCAAAATAACTGCCGCACTAGTTCATCATCTTGCCGGTCTTGTATATCCATAATTGTAATACCTCTCAATCTTTATGAATATCGGCGGCAACTCCTTTCCTTGCTTTCTGACTAGCCATGACATCGCTGCCATAACGATAATGACAGAACATGAACAGGACAGCAAAGCAAATCATGAGAGCTGTAACGCTCCAGTACATGTGACGGTAACCTACCATGCCGGCGATGACGCCTAAGACGAGGATACCCGTGCTGGTGCCGATATCAAGCATATTATAGAAGGTCGCGCTGGCAGAACTGCGCCGTTCCGGGCGGACCATATTCAAAATCCACGTCAGCAGGGCCGGAAGCAGCAGGCCTGCACCTAAGCCGTAAAAGACAGAAGCTGCCAGCAAGACCATGAGCGAATGGGCGGCCATGATGAGCAACAACCCGATCAAATACAAGACTGACCCGGGCATGACGACGGCAAAGGCGCCTTTGGCATCGAGGAGACGGCCGCCAAAGGGACGGGAAATGAAGACAAACAGCGTCCCACCGATGAAGAATAAACCGGCATTTTCAATATGGGCTTCTGCAGCCATCATGGCGATATACGTATTGACACTACCATAGGCGGCGCCGAAGAAAATCGTCAAAATAGCAGGAAGGCCCGTGCCCGTTTCGCAGATGCGGTCACGCAGGGAAGCCTTTTCCGTAACTTCGACACGACGGACTTTCTTACCGGCATGACAGAAGATACTGACAAGGACGGCCAAGAAGGAGAAGGCGGCCGACGAGAAGAACAAGGCTGCCGGGCTGATATCATTGAGTAAAAATAAACCGACAGCCGGAGCCAGCGCCATCATGACCGTACTGCCCAAGCCAAAATAGCCAATCCCTTCGCCGCGGCGGCTGGCCGGGATGACATCGGCGACGATAGCCGCTGCAAAAGTCGTGCTCAGGCCAAAACCAAAGCCGTGGAGGATACGGGCAGCTACGATGGCGTGGATACTATCAAACATATAATACGACACGGTGGCTAAAATGGAAAGAGCCAGGCCCAGGTAAAGGCACTTCTTTTTCCCTAAATAGTGGACACCGGTATCCGTGAACAGGCGGATACAAATGGCCGAATAGCCAAAGATGCCGCCGATCAGACCGATTTCCCCGCCAGTAGCTCCTAAACTAGCAGCATAGAGGGTAATCGTCGGCAAGAGAAAATGGAAACCAGCGAATAAAAAGCCATTGGCCAGGACCAAAGCCACGAAATCACGAGTCCATAATCTTTCTTTTATCAATGCAATCGCTCCTTTTATAATTGACTAGTCAAATTTATTGACAGGATATATCATAGCACTCTTAAATTGACTAGTCAATACTACAGTGAGACTTTCTGCCATTATGCCGGACGCTTTTATCTCAAAAGTTGTTCGTTCGTCGTTCATCGTTCATCGTGACGGCTTATTATTTTTATTTCCATACGACAAACGACCTACGACCTGAGAACGGGCAGTTCATGGGATTCCCACAAGCGGGCCGTCGCCACTGCTGTCCGTTCCGCCAGCTGTCTTGAGTTCATTTCCATCGCCTGTATGCGATATCGTAGGGGACGTCCTGCTAAGCCTTTTTGGCCCGTCAGGTGCCGACCAGCAGGAGGCGCAGGACGGCTGCCAAAACGGACAGCTGTGGCTAGGCGTCCCGCTGTGAATTGTAGACATAGCTATTCGGGCAGATGAAGGATGTTTTCACACATCACCAGTCATGCATTACGTGTACACCACCATGACAGACGGGCCGCCCTTGGGGACGGCCCCTACAACTACAAACTACATGCTACAAACTTTATTACAAGGTTTTCAAAGTAAGGTGCGTCGCGTCGAGGAGTTCTTCCATGGACGAGGCGCCGACGATTTCAGCCGCTTTGAGAACGATGTAGGCACAGGCCCGGGCATCGTCCAAAGCCTGATGGTGGTGGAAGGAATAGCCCAGGTAACCGGCGACCGTATCCAGTTTATGATTCGGCAGATCCGGCCAGACACGGCGGGAAATTTCCACCGTACAGGCATAGGATGCCTGGGGCTTTTCCAGGTGATACGTCCGCAGCAGGCTGCGCAGGACCCGCGTATCGAAGACGGCATAGTGGGCGACCAGGATACGCCCTTCCAGGTGCGGCCGGATGCGGTCCCACAGGGCGTCGAACTTCGGTTTATGGGCGACCTGGTCCGGCGTGATGCCATGAATCTGGATATTGCCCGGATCAAAACGCATGAAAGGCGGCTGAATAAGCGTATAACCTTCTTTGACACAGCGATCATCATTCATGGTAACGGCTGCCAGGGAGCAGGCGCTGTTGGCATATTTATTGGCCGTTTCAAAGTCAATGGCCGTAAAATCGAGCATAATCTACCTTCCTTTTTTTGACAAACGAACAGATTCTATTTACAATAGCTACAAATCTTATTTCTGCGAGGTATCACCATGACGAACGAACAACGCCAATTCACGGCCCAGGGCCAAACCTTCCCGGTCATCCTGGTCCGAAAAAAAGTGAAAAACATCAATCTCCACGTCCGCAGTGACGGCACGCTGTATATTTCGGCACCGGCCCGTGTCCCTTGGGAATATATCGAAGATTTCCTGCAAAAAAAGACAGATTTCATCGTCCGCGCCATGGATGAGATGGCAGAACGGAAACGTAAATTTCCCATGCTGACCCTCAGCGACGGCGATACGCTCTATCTCGCCGGCCAGCCCTATAAGCTCGATGTCCACCTGGGGCTACAAAACAGCATCCGCCGCAGCGGCCAGACAGTCTTCATGGAACTGGCCGATGATACACCGGTCATGAAACAGAAGCTATACCATAAGCTGCTGCAAAGTCTGGGGAAAAAGCTCTTTCCTGCTAGTTTATCCCGGATGCAGCCCTTATTCGACGGCCTCGCCTTGCCCGACCCGGTCCTGAAACAGCGAGTCATGCGGTCGCGTTGGGGGTCCTGTATGCCCCTCAAAGGCATTGTCACCATGAACACCTACCTGGCTATCATGCCCGAAGCCATCATCGACCACGTCATGCTTCACGAACTCTGCCATTTTCTTCAGCCCAATCACTCCTGCCATTTCTATGATGCCATGACCATCCGCATGCCCGACTGGAAGGCACGGCGCCAAGCCATGACAAAGTATCTGCCTTACTGTGTCTGACGGTCTTTGGGAATCGTCGCAGCCAGTTCGGGCTGGCCGTCTTTAAAGGTCATGATGAAGACATCTTTAATCGCATCATGATTGGCATCGAGAGAAATAGTCCCGGTCGCTCCGTCATAATCGATGGTCTTTTCCAACTCCCGGGCCACGTCAGGCGCTTCTGCCGACTGGCAGCGTTCGATGGCTTCGGCCGTCATCATGAAGGCATCATAGCCGAGAGCGGCATAACTGTCCGGCCATTCTCCGTATTTTTCATAGTAAGCCTGGGAAAACCGTCTGGCCGCTTCACTGGCGTCATGACCGGCATAATGGTCCGTATAATAGACCTGGGTCAAATAGGATGTATCGACGTCCCTTTCCATCTTGGGCCCGTTCCAGCCATCGGGACCCAGCAGGGGCTGGGAAATGCCGTGACTGCGCAGCAGCGTAATGGCCGGTATTGTCCAGTCATCGTAGCCGGGAAGATAGATGACATCGACATTTTCTCGCTGCAATAAGGACAGGTATTTGGTCAAATCCTGCACCTCTTCCACGGGGATATAGACGGGGACCTCACCGCCACTGGCGGCAAAGGCACTGCGGAAATATTCGGCCAGGCCCTGGGCATACGTCTTATCGGGATAATAAAAGACAGCGGCCCGCTTGACATGGAGCTGTTTCAAAGCATAATCAGCCATGGCCCGTCCCTGAGAGGCATCGATATAAGCCGCCCGGAAAATATAGCGGTAGACTTCGTGAGACTTCGGATCGACGGTGATATCCGGCTGGGTGCAGGCCGGGCTGATGAGGGGGATCTTCACGGCTTCCACATTAGGTAAGACCGCCCGCGTACAATCCGTCAGGTCCGGCCCGATGATGGCCGATACGTGGCGTACTGTCAGCTGCTGGATAGCCGCTTCGGCATCTTCCGGCTTGCCGTGGTTATCTACGGATACAATCTGGACGGGCCTGCCCAACAGTCCGCCCCGGTCATTGACCATATCCTTGGCCAGTTCGATGCCCCGTTCCGTCGATGTCGAATAGGACATACCCTTGCCGCTCAAGGCCAGGTTCGTCCCGATGAGGACCCCTGTATTGGCTGGCATCAAAGAACAGCCACTCAAGAGAAGGATGACAAAAAGCATACAAAAGCCGAGTATCTGCATGTTTCTCTTCATAAACGCGCCTCCTTCCTGGGGGATAGTAAAGGGGCTGTCGCAGATGCGCCAGCCCCTTTTAAGTGGTTAGTAGTTAGTGGCTAGGGGTTAGCGGATGGTTTTAAATTTAAAGCAAAAGGGACCGCGCATGGTGGCAAAAAGCCTTTGTGCGACAGTCCCTTTTTAGTTCGTCGCAGGTCGTCCATCGTAGGTCGCAATAGCTGTAAAAAATAACAACCATCACGATGAACGATGAACTACGAACGATAAACGATAGAGTATCAACGAGTACCCCATAATGGATACCTACCTCATACCTGCTTACGGCAGGAACAGCAGCGGGTTGGTCGGGGATCCATTAACGCGGACTTCGTAATGGACGTGCGGCCCTGTGCTGCGGCCGGTACTGCCGGCCAGGGAGATGATCGAGCCAGCCCGGACTTCCTGTCCTACTGTGACTAAAAGCATGGAGTTATGGCCATAGCGGGTAACGAAGCCATTGCCATGGTCGATTTCGACGAGGTTGCCATAGCCGTCGACCCAGCCGGCCATGGTGACTTTACCGGCTGCCGTCGCCCGGACAGGCGTCCCGTAGTCGACGCCGATGTCGATGCCTTCATGGAAGCCGGAACCGCCGCCAATAGGATTGCCGCGATAACCGAAGTTAGACGTGACTGTCCCGCTGACGGGCCAGATGGAAGGCGTCGTCGACGTGCTGCTGGCATCGCCGTTATTTCCGCCGCCCAGGGCACCACCCTGATATTTATGCGTAATCTGCTGCATTTGCCGAACCTGTTCGCCTGCCGTATCGCTCAAGACCGTCTTCAAGGTGATGAAGCTGATGATGCGGGCGTTACTGCGGGTTTCCAAGCGGGAGGTGGCCAATAACAGGTCATTGTAGCTGGCATGAGAAAGGTCCGGAGATTTCTTTTGTCCCCCTGCTACGCCACCGTCACCTTTTGGGCTGTCACCAGCCCCCGAACCCTTGACCATTTGCCGCAGCTCCTGATCCAGGGAATCCATTTTATCCATCTTTTCCTGGAGCGATGTCGTCTTTTCACGCATCAATTCCAGCTGCTGTTCATGCAGTGCTTCCTGGGCCTTGGCCTGCTGAAGCGAAACGAACTCGTAAATGCCGATGCCTGCAGCGATTACAATGACGACCACTGCGACAGCACAGCCGCGGACGAGCTTCTTATATTGCGCCGGTGTCACGACTAATGGCTCCGTCCGGTCCGTTTTCAGGAACGACGGCCACCATGCCGGGGTTTCCCAGGCCTTCATGCGTTGGCACCATGATTGCAGGTTGCGCATCCATGGATATATCTTGATGTGGATCTTCACGCTTTTCCCCTCTTTGTTATCCTTCCAGATCCTTTTGAACAGCCTGCATGTCACCGCTGTAATTCAATGCGTTGTCCAGGCTTTCCCTTTCTTCTTCACTCATGCCATAGAGACACTTGCCCTCTACGATCGGTTTGGCAAAAATACGCGATTCATTGCGCCCATAGACACTGGAAAGACAGAAGCCGTCATTTTTCCCGTCGAGGACGGTAAAGGCAAAACTCAGATTGTTGCCGATATTGTCAAAGGCATTATATTTAACGAACCCGATTTTACGGAAACAGTGATTCTGGACAGCCATGATATCTTTCTGCGTCTGGTGGATCATGTCGAGTGTCCCCTGCAGGTTGTGCAGCTTATCGACATCGTCACGCAGCTTCGCTTCGACGCTGGCTCCCGTTTCGTCTTGCATAAAAAAGGTGTAATTTGTTTCTAATTTTCTGATTTTCTTGTGTAAAATGACGATATAGACGAGCAAGAGCAATAAAATCAACCCGCCAATACCGGCAAGCGCCATCGTGGCAGCCTGCATATCGACATTCAGCATTTCTTTCCTCCCATGAACATGAATATGCAAAAATATTATATATGAAACGAAGAAAGAGGCGACCGCGGCGTGTCTTCTTTTTCTTCAGTCAGTATCGACAGCAGCCGTTCAAATTCTGCTTCTGACGAAAAGGAAATCTCGATTTTCCCCTTTTTCCGGCCCTTCCCCAGCTGGATGGCCACATCGGTCCCCAAGGCCATCTTCAGCTTATCCTGCAGCCAGGCCACATGGGCGTCCGGTTCCGGGCGAGGCTTGGCCTGGGTCATCAGATGGCGGACCAGGGCTTCTGCCTTGCGGGCCGACAGCTCATGCTTCATAATGTACAGAGCCGCTTCCCGCTGCAGTTTCGCAGACGGCAGCTGCAACAGAGGCCGGGCCTGTCCCATGGATAGGCGGCCTGCAGCGATCCATTCCTTGATGTCGGCTGGAAGCTGCAGCAGACGGACCATGTTGGCCACATGAGACCGGCTTTTCCCGACTTTCTGCGCCGCTTGTTCCTGGGTCAGGCCAAAGTCTTTCATCAGCCGTTCATAGGCCATGCCTTCTTCAATGGCATCCAGGTCCTGGCGCTGCAGGTTCTCGATGAGGGCGATTTCGGCCGCTTCATCGGGCGTATAGCTGCGGATGATGGCCGGCACCGTCTTCAGGCCGCAGCGTTTGGCCGCCCGCAGCCGCCGCTCACCGGCAATGAGCTCATATCGGCCGGGACCGGCCTTCTGGACAACGACAGGCTGGACAAGCCCATGCCGACGGATTGAATCAGCTAAGGCGATCAGCCCTTGTTCATCAAAGGTCTGACGCGGCTGCCGGGGATTGGGGACGATACATTCTACGGCGATTTCGGCCGGTGCGCCCCTTTCAGCAGGAGACTCGTCGACTGCCACCATGTCCACCTCATTTCTTCCAAAATTATTTTTAAAGTCTATATTATAGTATATCGTCTATCCAGCATTTAATCAAATATTTATTGCCCTGATTTCGTTGATTTTTCTAACAATTTCTATGGTATAATAAGAAGCATATATATAGATTCAGAAAGGATGTAAAAAATGCCAACATTTACTGACCCCTTGCGGGAAATCGACGCTGCCAGCGTCAAAGAATATGCCTTGCAGCGCGGAGCTGCTGAACTTTCCGATGATTTCGTCCACGAAGCCTGCCAGCGCGTCATGGATTTGGCCAAACCACAGGCCACATGCCAACAGTGCTTCTATGACAGCACGTCCCATATGGTCCTTTGCGACAGCCCCTTCACCATCAACAGCCCGACTGTCCGCCAGCGCATCGAAGATTCGGCCATCGTCCTGATGTATGCCGTCACCCTCGGCGAAGCCCTGGAAAAAGAGGTCGATGCCTTGTTCATGAATAAAGAAATCACCCGCGGTCTGGCCCTCGACTCGGCCCTGGCCGTCGCCACAGCGGGCTATACGAAACAGCTCATCGACATGCTCGACGAAGCCGGCGCCGACAAAGGCTACAAAGCCGCCTGGATCATGAATCCTGGCACTGGTGACTGGCCGTCCGGCCAGATGGCCAATATCGCCCAGGCCGTCCATGCCGAACAAATCGGCGTCTCCCTCCTGCCCAGCGGCATGCTCATGCCACGCAAAACCGTAACCGGCGTCATCGGCCTGAACTTCATCGGCGGTGGCTGCTCCGGCTCGTGCAGCGCCTGCGCCATGGCCGGCCATTGCGGGGAGTAGGGGCTAGGGGCTAGGGGTTAGCCGTTAGCCAGCGGACCGCTGGCTCGTAGCTCGTAGGGGCCGTCCCAAAGGGCGGCCCGCTACGCGCTGAGGGTTTCCCGAAGCGTCGTTGTCAGCTTGAGTCTGTCGCGGCGGAACGCCGCATCTGAGCCCGAAAAAAACGCCGGTCGTAAAATCATGCCACATGGACCATATAATGTATTACCGACTGGTCACGGCGGAATGCCTCGATTGGGGCGTTTGTTTTTGACGAACAACTAATAACTTGAAAGGGACTGTAGCACAAAGGTTTCTGCCATCATGCAAGATTCCCTTTGCTTCATAGTTTGTAGTATGGAGTTTGTAGTTTGTAGAAGAGGGCTTTAAATTTAAAAGCCTTCGCTAAAAACTACAAACTGCAAACTTAATACTCAAAAAGGCGCTGTCTTCATAAGACAGCGCCTTTTCACAATTATGGTGTAATTCAGTTGTTTTTAGAAAATCTTTTTGAGGATGATCGTCTGACTGCGGTTCGGGCCGACAGAGACGATGCCCAGGGGAACGCCTGTGAGTTCGCTGATGCGTTCGACATAGTGGCGGGCAGCTTCAGGCAGTTCATCGTAGGATTTGCATTTCGAGATGTCTGCTTTCCAGCCCGGCATTTCTTCGTAAATCGGTTCGACATTTTCCAGGACGTCGAGGCTGGCCGGATATTCTTTCAAGAGCTGGCCTTTATATTTGTAGCCCGTGCAGATTTTAATGGTATCCAAGTCATCGAGGATGTCCAGGCGGGTAATAGCCAGGTAATCGAGGCTGTTCAGCATGGCTGCATATTTGACGACAGCCGTGTCGAGCCAGCCGCAGCGGCGGGGACGACCGGTGACCGTGCCGAATTCATGGCCTGTGTTGCGCAGATATTCGCCGACTTCGTTGAGCTGTTCTGCCGGGAACGGGCCAGCGCCGACGCGGGTCGTATAGGCTTTGACGACGCCGACGATATTTTCCATGCGGCGAGGACCGACGCCGGAACCAGTGCAGGCACCGCCAGCCGTCGGATTGGAGCTGGTAACGAAGGGATATGTACCATGGTCGAGGTCGAGCATAGCAGCCTGTGCCCCTTCAAAGAGGACTTTCTTGCCTTCACTGACATAGAGGTTCGCCGAGTAGTTCGTATCCTTGACGTACTGGCGGATCTGATCGGCATAGCCGAGGTATTCTTTGAGGACTTCATCGTAATCGAAGCCTTCGCAGCCATAATATTTTTCAAAGAGACGGTTTTTAAGGTCAATATTGATGCGCAGTTTCTTGGCAAATACATCGCGGTCCATGAGGTCGCCGATGCGGATGCCTACGCGGTTGACTTTGTCGGCATAGCACGGTCCGATACCGTTTTTCGTCGTGCCGATTTTAGCGTCACCCTTGAGTTTTTCATCTTCTTCATCAATGCGGATATGATACGGCATGATGACATGCGCACGCGTGGAAATTTCCAATTTGCTGATCTGCACACCTTTGGAGGTCATGCCTTCGATTTCTTCAAGGAGGACTTTCGGATTGACAACGACGCCGCTGCCGATGATGCAAGTTTTGTCGGAAAAGAGGATCCCCGACGGCAAGAGACGCAGTGCAAAGGACTTATCGTCGACGACGACCGTATGGCCGGCGTTATTCCCACCCTGGGAGCGGATGACGACATCGGCCTTCTGGGCCAAATAATCTACAATCTTACCTTTACCTTCGTCGCCCCATTGGGTTCCGATTACCATTGCTGTAGCCATGTATTCAACATCCCTTCGTGAATTGTAAAATTAACAAACACTTATATTATATCATAGTCGCTTAGTGAAGCCAACTAAAAACATGGCTCTTTTTAAGTGGCTAGTGGCTAGTGGTTAGTGAAAACAATGCATTGGCTTATTTCCTCAAATATTGTATAATAATCGGGATAAACTGAAATTCATTTTTTATTACCAAGGAGAGATTTCTACCATGTTATTTGATACATGTCACATCGGCGGTATTGAAGCGAAGTGCCGCCTTGTCCGTTCTGCTACCTTTGAAGGAATGGGGAACTACGGCCTTCCGACAGAAAAGCTGGCCCAAATGTATGAAAATCTGGCCGACGGCGGTGCCGGTATCATTATTACCGGCATGATGGCTACTACCAAAATGGAACCGCGTCAGCACTGCCAGATCCGCATCGACGATGATGAATGTATTGCCCCGCTGTCCCAGGTCGTCCACCGCGTCCACCAGCACGGCGGAAAAATCATCGCCCAGCTCGTCGTCATGGGGTCCGCCATCCTCCTGCCGGAAATCCCGGAAGGGGAAACGCGCATTATCATCAGCCCCAGCGGCGTTACGGAAAAGGTCGGCAAGTGGACCCAGGAATCGCAGGCCCTGACAGTCGACCAAATCCACGAACTGACGGAAGCCGTCGCCAAAGCCGCTGCCAGAGCCAAGGCCGCCGGTTTCGACGGCGTCCAATTCCACGGCGCCCACGGCTACCTGGCCAGCAAGTTCTTGTCGCCCCATTTCAACACCCGCACCGATGCCTACGGCGGCAGCCTGGAAAACCGGGCCCGCTTCCTCCTGGAATGTGTCGCCGCCATGCGCCAGGCCGTCGGCGCCGATTATCCGGTCTGGGTCAAATTGAACTGTGCCGATTTCATGAAAGACGGCAGCATGACCTTTGACGAAAGCAAGCAGGTCATGACCTGGCTGGCCGACATGGGTGTAAACGCCATCGAAGTCAGCGGCGGCAACACATCGTCCCTGCCGCGCAAGGGCCCGATCCGGGCTATCCGCCGCACAAAGGAACCGATGTATTTCAAAGCCTATGCCTCTGAAGCCGCAGCTATGCTGAAAGACAAAATCGATGTCGGCGTCGTCGGCGGTTTCCGCAACGTCAAAGATATCGAAGATACACTGGAATCGACAGACCTGGCTTTCGTGTCCATGAGCCGTCCCTACCTGCACCAGCCGGACCTGCCGAACCGCTGGAAATCGGGCGATACCGAACCGGCCCTGTGCATTTCCTGTTCCCGCTGCTTCGTTGCCGAAGATGTAGACTGCATTTTCAATAAACAAGAAAAAGCAAAACAAGACGCCTAAAAAAGAGGAAATCGCCCCGAGTTCATAGAATAAATAAAAGTAACGGATTATTTTCACAAAAGGGGGCTGCCCTATGGCAATCATCGTCATCCTTGCCATCTTATTCAGCTGCATACTGCTCATCCTCTGCCTACCCGTCTCCTACGCCCTTACCATCCATATGGGGACGCCCTTCCACATCGAAGGCCAGGGCCGATGGGGCCGGAAATTGGCTGATGCATCCTGGTCCTATACGCTGGGAGAGGAACCGCATCATGAACTGCATATGTGCTGGAAGCGCAGCCCTGCCGTGAAAGAGTCTGTCGAACCGCCGCCCCCTGCGCCGGAAGAGGAAGAAAAAGCCTGGGACGAACTGGAAAAAGAAAGCCAGCGTCTCACGTATGAAGACCTGCTCCGCCAGGAAGGGCCGGATGCTCCGGCACGGAGTGACGCGAAAGAGGCGAAAAAAAAGAAACCGCCCATACGTCAGTTCTTGGCCAGCCTCTTCAATGCCGACTTTCTAGCGGCTTTCTTCACCTGGCTGTCGCGCCTGCTCAATCATGGCCAAATCCGCCGCTTCACCCTGACCGGCATCATCGGCCTCCCTGAACCGCATGAAACGGGGATGCTGGCCGGCGCCCTCTATGCCATCTGTCCGGGGAGCGTCACAGACTTACAATTCAATTTCGTAGAGGAACAGTATGACTGTACCGTCCGTGCTTCGGGCCGTCTATATCCGGCAGTGCTGCTTCTGTTTACAGCCGCCTTTGCCGCCTCCCGGCCTGTACGCCGTTTATGGGCTGAGTGGCACGCTGTGAACAAGGAGGAACAACATGGATAACTCGTACATCAAGAACAACTTGGAACAAATTTTTGAAAGTTTCAAAGAAATGATCAAAGTCGAAACCGTCGTCGGCCAGGCCGTCCACATCGGTGACGCCATCCTGGTACCGTTCGTCGACGTCACCTTTGGCTTCGGGTCCGGCGGCGTCAACGGCAAGACCGAAAACGGCCGCAGCAGTGCCGGCAGTGGCGGCGGTGCCAAGATGGAACCGGCAGCCATCCTGGTCATCAAAGGGGACCGGGTAGAAATGTTCTCCATCAAGAAAGATGGCTACCAGGCTTCGGCCTTTGAAAAACTCATCGCCATGGCGCCGGAAATCATCGACAAGATGAAAAAAGACAAATACATTTATATTCACGACGATGAAGAAGACAAAGCAGAAGGCGACGACGAAAAAGCCTGATTCTGTGCAGGTTGTACTTTATCGGTAAGTTTGTTATAATATACGAATAGAACCATAGTAAGAAAGAGTAATTCAGCCGCTCTGCGGCACAGGAGGAATACATTATGAAACTGAAAAAACAATTAGCATCCCTTGCCGTTATGGGAATGATGAGCCTCGTCGCTGCTTCGTCGGCCTTTGCTTCCGGCGTCGGTGTCGTCAACTTCGATACATTGGTACAGTCCCATAAGGACTTCCCGAAAGTCAGCGCCCAGATGCAGGCTGCCGTTAAAGACGCTAACGAACAGTTCGCTAAAAAAGCTCCGAAAATGAAGACCGACCAGGAACGTCAGAACCTCGGCCGTGAATTGGCTCAGAACTTGAGCAAATTGGAAAACAAACTGATCGTCCCCATTGAAAAAGACGTCGTTTCCAAAGTCGAACAGGTCCGCAAGGACAAAGGCCTCGACTGCATCGTAGTCCAGGGTGCCATCATCTCCGGTACTGAAAACGCTACGGATGAAACAGAAGCCGTAAAAGCATTGTTGAAATAGGAGTAAAAAAGCTGCCGCTTTGCGGCAGCTTTTTTTAGTGGTTAGTGGCTAGTGGTTAGTGGTTCGTGTTTCGTGGCTCGTGGCCGCACCGTAGGGGTCGCACGTGGGCGACCCGTTAGGAATTGGGATGATTCTCCTGGCAAACGGATTAGGAAATCATGCATATTCCGGAGCGGGCGCCCCACGCGGTCGCCCATACAAATTAAAAACCATCCACTAGCCACTAACTGCTAACCGCTAAAACACCCTTGACATATACCCCATAGGGGTATTTAAATGAAAGGAGAGCTCAATTATGGACGAAAAGAAAGTCTGTCCCTGCTGCGATACGGAGAAACATAAGTATCGCAATAAAGAGGGCAAAGAGTATAAATCGCTCATTTCCCGCCTGAACCGCATCGAGGGCCAGGTACGGGGTGTGCGAAAGATGGTCGAAGACGACCGCTACTGCATTGATATCCTGACTCAGGTCAGTGCCATCCAGTCGGCATTGAATTCTTTCAATAAGGAACTCCTGGGCCAGCATATCAAGTCCTGCGTCGTCCACGACATCCGTGAAGGCAAAGACGAAGTCGTCGATGAACTCGTCTGCGCCCTTCAGAAACTCATGAAATAAAGGAGTGAGTCCGTTGAAGCACGAAAAATTCAACATCACGGGCATGAGCTGTTCCGCCTGCTCGTCCCGTGTAGAAAAAGCCGTCAACAAGCTGGACGGCATCGACAAGGCCAGCGTCAACCTGCTGACCAACAGTATGCAGGCCTCGTACGATGAAAATGTCGTCAGCGAGCAAGACATCATCCAGGCCGTCGTCGACGCCGGCTACGGAGCCAGCCCGGCCGAAGGCGGCAGTCAGAAACAGGCCGGCGCTCCGCAAAAGAGTGCCTCTGACATAGCCAAGGAAGAAATGAAATCCATGAAGCACCGCCTCATCTGGTCCATCGTCTTCCTCATCCCGGTCATGTACATCGCCATGCACCACATGTTCTACGAATGGTTCGGCATCCCCGTACCGGAAGGTTTCCAGTACGTCTTCCACGGCGATGAAAATGCCATTACTTTTGCCTTTACCCAGTTCTTACTGATCCTGCCGATCATGTACTTGAACCGCAAGTATTATATCAACGGCTCCCGCAACCTCTTCCAGGGCGCCCCGAACATGGACAGCCTGGTCGGCATGGGTTCCATGGCAGCTGCCCTGTACGGCGTCTTCGCCATTTTCCGCATGAGCTGGGGTATGGGTCATGGCGACTGGGCCCTCGTCGCCCAGTACAGCACCAATCTGTACTTTGAATCAGCCGGTATGATCGTCACCCTCATCGACATCGGTAAATATCTCGAAGCCCGCGCCAAAGGCAAGACCAGCACGGCCATCGAAAAATTGATGGACCTGGCGCCGAAACAGGCCACGGTCCTGCGCAACGGCGTCGAAACGGTCATTCCCGTCGAAGACCTCGTCGTCGGTGATGAAATCGTCATCCGTCCTGGCGAAAGCATCCCGGCAGACGGTATCATTTCTGAAGGGACGACCAGCGTCGATGAAGCCGCCATTACCGGCGAAAGCATCCCTGTAGAAAAACAAGTCGGCGATAAAGTCACGTCGGCTACGATAAACAAGACGGGTTTCATCCACATCACAGCCCGCCGCGTCGGCGACGACACGACGATCAGCCAGATCATCAAGCTCGTCGATGAAGCCAGCGCCAGCAAGGCACCTATCGCCAAGATGGCCGATACCATTTCGGGTTACTTCGTCCCGGCCGTCATCACCATCGCCATCATTACAGGCCTCATCTGGTACTTCGTCATGGGCGTCGACGCCGAATTCGCCTTCTCGACGGCCATCTCCGTCCTGGTCATCTCCTGCCCGTGCGCCCTGGGCCTGGCTACGCCAGTCGCCATCATGGTCGGCACTGGCAAAGGGGCTGAAAACGGTATCCTCATCAAATCCGGCGAAGCCCTGGAAACGGCCCATGCCATCGACACGGTCATCATGGACAAGACCGGTACCATTACCGAAGGCCGTCCGAAAGTCACGGATATTCTTCCCCTGAAAGGCACGAAAGAAGACCTCGTCGCCATCGCTGCTGCCCTGGAAAAAGGCAGCGAACATCCCCTGGCCGAAGCTATTACGACCTATGCCGGCGACCATCAGCTGACCGGCAGGACAGCCAGCGATTTCAAGGCCCTCTTCGGCCGCGGCGTCCAGGCCGTCATCGACGGCAAGACCTATTATGCCGGCAACACGCGCCTCATGGACGAAGCCCATATCGACACCAAAGCCATCACGGCCAGCCTCAATGCCCTGGCCGACGACGGCAAGACGCCGCTCCTCTTTGCTGACGACAAGGAAATCATCGGCATCATCGCCGTAGCCGACGTCGAAAAAGCGACCAGCGCCGAAGCCATTGCCGACTTTGCCAAAATGGGCATCAACGTCGTCATGCTCACAGGCGACAACCAGCGCACAGCCGAAGCCATCCGCCAGCGCCTGCATATTCCCCAGGTCATTGCCGGCGTCCTGCCGCAGGATAAAGAAAAACACATCGCCGCCCTCCAGGCCGAAGGCCATAAAGTCGCCATGATTGGTGACGGCATCAATGATGCGCCGGCCCTGGCCAAAGCCGATCTGGGCATGGCCATCGGTGCCGGGACCGACGTCGCCATCGAAAGCGCCGATGCCGTCCTCATGCGCAGCGACCTCCTCGACGCCGTCAGCGCCATCCGCCTGAGCAAGGCTGTCATCAAGAATATCAAAGAAAACCTGTTCTGGGCCTTCTTCTACAACGTCATCTGCATCCCCCTGGCTGCGGGTGTCCTCTATCCGGCCTTTGGCATCCGCCTCAATCCCATGATCGGCGCCGCTGCCATGAGTCTGTCGAGCTTCACGGTCTGCATGAACGCCCTGCGCCTGCGCTTCTTCAAGACGACGCACAGTGCCGATGTTTCACGTGAAACATCGGCGCCGGAAACCAGTAGCCCGAAAGCTGCACAGGCAGCGCCGCAAACGCCGGTTCCCGAAGTGGCAGCCGCTCCGGCTCCGTATCACTATACCCTGTCCATCGAAGGCATGATGTGCCAGCACTGCGTGGCTACGGTCACGAAAGTCCTGAAAGCCATGGACGGCGTCACCGATGCCGTCGTCGACCTCGATGGTCAAAAAGCCGATGTCTCGGCTGACAAAGCTATCTCCGCAGAAGACTTCAAAAAAGTCATCACTACTGCTGGATATACATTACAAAATCTCAGTACACCAAAGAAAGAAGAGGATGAAACGATGGAAAAAACATTGAAAATCGAAGGCATGATGTGCCAGCACTGCCAGAAACACGTACACGATGCATTGGCTGCCATGGACGGCGTCACGGCTGTCACTGTCGACTTGGAAGGTAAAAAAGCCGACGTCACGGCCAGCAAAGACATCCCGACGGAAGCCTTTGCCAAAGTCATTGCCGACGCTGGTTATGAATTGGTAAAATAAAAGTAAACGTCGTCCCCCTGCCGACTTCGCTGTCCGCCCATATCCTGCCGCCATGACTGCGGACGAACTGCCGGGCCAGAGCCAGGCCGATACCACTGCCGCCGCTCTTGCGGCTCCGCGATTTTTCGCTGCGGTAGAAATACTGGAAGATATGCTGTAAATCCTCTGGGGCAATGCCGCTGCCCGTATCGGCGATCTGGACCTGCACATAGGGCTGGCCCTGTACGGTGACGACCTGCGTCGAAACGGTAATCATACATCCCGCTTCGATATAGCGGATGGCGTTGTTCAGCAGATTATAAATGACCTGATTGATACGGTCTATATCGATGGATACTTTCGGTAAATCCCTGGCCAAGTCCAAATGGACGGTCAGGGATTTTTCGTCGCATAAAGGCCGGAGCATGCTCACGGCCCGTTCCAGGAGGACGTTGATATCATAAGGTTCTTTATGGAGGGTGAGCTCGTTGATTTCAGCCAGTGATAAATCGCGCAGGTCCTGAATGAGCCGGCCCATGCGCAACGTCTCATCTTCCATGGACAGGAGGACCTTCTTATCCGTCGGGATGACATCGTCGATCATGCCTTCCAGATTGCCCTGCAAGATGGCCAGGGGCGTCCGCAGTTCATGGGCGATGTTGGCAAACAGGCGGCGCCGCATCTTATCGTTTTTCGCCAGTTCCTGGGACATATCGTTGAAAGTCTCCGTCAGGGTCCCGACTTCGTCATGACGCTCGACGGGTACGGTCTGGCCATACGTGCCGGACTTGACCTTCTGGACGGCGTCAGTCAGGGCCGACAAAGGCCGCATGATTTCCCGGACAATGAAGTAGCTGATGGTGACGCTGACGGCCAGCATGACCAGGCCGACCCACAGCAGCGACCGGTGGACAGCCGATATATACGTAATTTCCGCCGGCCCATGCATCATGCCGTGCATCATCCCCATGCCCTGATGGCTGTTTCCCATCATTTGCGACATGTTATTCAAATACTGGGAAAAATGGCTGTCCATCTGATTATTGACCAGGATGAGCAGGATGGCGATGGTCAGGAAAATCAGGATAAAGACCATCCCGGTCAGGCGGATGACGATGCTGTCAGCTTTCTTCATGATTCCCTCCGTCGAATTTATAACCGATACCGTATACGGTCAGGATATACGTCGGATGGGCCGGGTCGGGCTCCAGTTTCTTACGCAGGTTGCGGATATGCGTGTCGATAGTCCGTTCATAGCCTTCAAAGCCATAGCCGCCCTGTACTTTATCCACGAGCTGCATGCGGCTGAATACCCGGTCCGGTGCCGAAGCCAGGACCAGCAGGAGATTGAATTCCGTCGGCGTCAGGGTGATGGGCTGCTGTCCCCGCAGGACGGTAAATTTTTCCTTGTCGATAGTCAGGTCCCGTATGGTATACGACGTCGTCTGCTGCAGTACTTCACCGCGGGTCCGCCGCAGCAGGCTGTAGACGCGGGCAATGACTTCCTTGACGTGGAAAGGCTTGGTCACATAATCGTCACCGCCCATGTTGAGGCCGACCAGGCGGTCCGTTTCATCGTCCTTGGCCGACAGGAAAATGATGGGTATATCGCTGAACTGGCGGATGCGGCGGCAGACTTCGAAGCCATCCATCCCGGGCATCATCAAATCGAGGAGCATGATCTGCGGCTTCTGGATGCGCAGTGTATGTAACGCCGTCATGCCATCATGGGCGACATAGACCATGAACCGCTCCTGCTCGAAATAAGACCGCAGCAGGGCACAGAGTTTTTCATCATCATCGACGATCAAAATCGAATTCGTTCGCAAAAATTCCACCTCCCTATCATTTTCACAACCAATTTTTTTCTATTTCCCGCTGCAACTCTTCAAACATGACGATGTACTTTTCCTTGCTGTCCTTGATGATATTATTGGCAATTTCTTCATTATAAGAATGGGCTACATTGTTCCGGTCCCGCAACGCCTCCAGCCAGCAATCTTCATCGTCAATCAGATTGGCCTGATAAGCCATTTTGATAATCGCCCGCGGTGACCCTATCTTATGCTGGCTATAGCCATTGTTTTCCAATACTTCTTTCATGGCTTTCCAAGCCTGTTCAAAGCAGATTTCATAAAGGGAAACCATTCCCGTTTGGACGACCGTCGAATAAGGCGGTACTTCTTTTTGTATTTCTTTGAGGTTATTCAAAGCTTTGCAAAAATTCTCATACTTTTTCATAAATGACGACTCCTTCCCGTTGGATAGCGGCTCGTAGTTCGGACTGGACCGGTTCATCTAAATCGACAACATCAAACATGAGCAGCGTCGGTATGACCTCGTCGACATCGAGAGAAAACCGCGTGACATTTCCACCACAGACAGCCAGGTCAATATCACTGCGTTCCCAATTATCGCCACGGGCACGGGAGCCAAAAAGAATGACCTTTTGAATATCGTATTGTTTAGCCAGAGCGATGATGCCCTCTAAAATCGGCTGCGCTAAATCCATCGTGTTCACCCCTTTTTACATCAATTATAGCATGAAAAAAGGGCTTGCCGCACGTGCGACAAGCCCTTTTTAGTGGTTCGTTGTTAGTGGTTCGTGGCTCGTATAATGGCTCCCCTTATATGGGAGCTGTCAGCTACAGCTGACTGAGAGGTTAAACCTCTCCGGCCCTTCGGGCCACCTCTCCTAACAGGAGAGGCGGCCCGCCCTCTGGGACAGCCCCTACGAAGCCACGAACCACTAGCCACGAATCTTACATCTTGCTGTGGTCCATCTGGCCGTTATTGTTATTCATCTGGCCATTCATTTGACCGTTCATCTGGTCATGATTCATCTGGCTATGGTCCATCTGGCTGTGGTCCATAGGCATATTGCCATTCATCTGCATCTGCATGTTGTTCTGTTTCGGCGGGACGTAGCCTGCGAGCTGCGGGTCGGCCATGCCGAAGACCATGGCTAAATGGGTGAACAAGACGAAGAGAATCATGAGGACGATGTGTTTCTTGATTTTTGCCGTTGTATCGAGGCCCTTAAAGATGATGCCCAATTCCTGTAAGAGGATGAGGACGGCCGGGATGACGCCCAAGACATAAGCCCAGATAGAAATGTAATCAATCGGGCCGCGCCACTGGATAGTCGGCACGTAGGATGTGACGATGTATACTGTAGCTACGATGAAGAAGACACCCAGGATGAGGCCGCAGACGTGGCTCAGGCTGTCCCATTTTTCACTGCGGCTGTCCTTGTAGAGCAAGGAAAAAGCACCGGCAGCCAAAATCGTTTCGGCCAGTACCATCGGTACGAGCATGAAGAGAATCAAAAACCAAGGTTCATGGAGCGATAAGAGTTCCATGTAGTGAGTCATTACCATATTGTTTTCCCCCTTTGATTAGAACGGCTTACTGTTGAGCGCTATAGGCAGGGCAATCCTGACGGCCCTGACAACCGCGCTGGCCATCAGCCCGGCAGCCGCGGCGCGGTCCCTGGCAATAGCCATTTCCAGTATAGCAGTTATCCTGGTCATCATAGCAGGCACGCGGTCCCCGGCAATACCCGTTACCGTTGTCATAACACGTATAGCCCGGGCCGTAAGTCCCTGACGATGAACCATCTGAAGCAGCTGGTGTCGCTGCAAAGGCGGAAAAACCGGCAATCACTACGAGTGCAGCCAATCCGGCTAAGATTTTTTTCTTCATCACGAAAACCTCCTTTGTAGTACCCCTCTGTTTATGCTTCTACTATACCAGAGGGGTGCGAAAAAGATGTGGAGGAAATGTGAAGATAATGTGAAGATTTCCTTAGCCCAAGATGACGTTGTCGATAAGACGGGTCTTGCCGATGCGGACGGCAATGGCCAAGAGGCTTTCCTGGTCGACGGTCTGAATCGGTTTCAAGGCCGGGAAGGAGAAGAGATCGACGTAGTCGATAGAAGCCATCGGTTCCGACTGGATTTCCTTGGTCACGATGGATTTCAGTGTTTCTACATCCTTTTCGCCGCCTTCATAAGCGGCTTTGGCTTTGCGCAGGCTGCGGGACAGAACCAGGGCCGCCTGTTTTTCTTCCGGCGAAAGGTAAGCATTGCGCGAGCTCCGGGCCAGACCGCTTTCTTCGCGGACGATGGGGACCATATTGATGTGGACCGGGATATTGAGGTCGCTGACGAAACGGCGGACGACGACGACCTGCTGGGCGTCTTTCTGACCGAAGAAAGCTTCATCGGCGCGGGTAATGTTCATCAATTTCGTGACGACCGTAGCGACGCCGCGGAAATGGATAGGCCGCTGAGCCCCGCAGAGTTTATGCGTAATGTCGCCGTCGACATTGACATAGGTGCAGTAGCCTTCAGGATACATTTCCGACGGTTCCGGATGGAAAACGGCATCGACGCCGACGCTTTCCAATTTCTGGCAGTCTTCATCGAAGCGGCGAGGATAAGCATCATAGTCTTCGTTCGGGCCGAACTGGGTCGGATTGACGAAAACCGAAGCGATGACGACGTCGCATTTGGCCTTGGCAGCCCGCATCAGGGTCAGATGACCTTCATGGAGCGCACCCATAGTCGGGACCAGGCCGATAACCTTACCAGCCTTTTTCTGTTCACCAGCAAATGCCTGCATTTCTTTGACAGTACGGAAAATTTTCATGATTGTAAGACTCCTTTGAAATATGAATTAATGAGTAGGAACACTCGATTTATCGACAGACAGGGCACGAGCCTTTTCTTCGGCTTTTTCATCGCGGCGCGAGAAGAAGTTAGCCACAATGGACCCGGAAATGTTGTGCCATACGCTGAAAATAGCGCCGGGGATAGCCGCTGCCGGGTTGAAATATAAGACGGCCAACGACGCAGCCATGCCGGAATTCTGCATACCCACTTCGATGGCTACGGTCCGGGATTTACGCGAATCGAGGCGGAACAATTTGGCCATGCCATAGCCCAGGGCCAGGCCAAAGACATTGTGCAAGATGACGATAGCCGCCATGAGCAGGCCGACGTCAAAGAGACGCGATGCACTGAGGGATACGACGCAGCCGACGAGGATGACAATAGTCGCTACCGATACGACGGGCATGGCCGGCAGGACTTTTTCGACGCCGCGGGCGAAGAAATGATGAGCCGCCAAACCGAGCAGGACCGGTACCAGGACCATTTCCGCAATGGAAATCATCATGGATACGAAGGAAACATGGATCCAGGCGCCTGCCAGGAACCAGGTCAGGGCCGGCGTCACGATAGGCGCCAGGAGCGTCGTCGACATGGTCATCGAGACAGACAGGGCGACGTCGCCTTTGGCCAGATAAGAGATGACATTCGATGCCGTCCCACCCGGGCAGGTGCCGACGAGGATGACGCCAATGGCCAGTTCCGGCGGCAGGGCAAAGAGGCGTACCAGGGCCCAGGCCACGAAGGGCATGATGAGGAACTGGGCGACGACGCCGATGAGGACTTCCCACGGCCGCTTGAAGACAGTCTTGAAATCCTGTACAGTCAGGGTCATGCCCATGCCGAACATGACAATCCCCAGCAGCCAGCCAACGTACGGGCCGACCCATTGCAAGGTCTGGGGCCATACGGCGCCGACAATACCGATGAGGACGACGAAAATGGCCATGTTGTTTACCAGAAAATCACAACACTTTTTCAATAAAAAAACCTCCCTATGAGAATCTGGGGCAAAAGAAACAAAAAAACACCTTCCGGCACAGACCGAAAGGTGTCTAAGCGACAAACGTCCATACTGGCAGGCGAAATTGTGAAAAATCCCACGTATTTCAGCACTACCAACAAATGATGAGCCATCCTTTCTGTCTCGGTCCAAAGCAGATCCAAGCAGATGAAAAAACCATCTTGAAAAATATCCGAAAAAAGTATAACTCACGATACGTGATGTTATCTTTTGCCTCGGCCGTATCATACCATATTTAAAGTCTTAATGCAATTTCTTTTTATTGATGTAGATAACAAACAAACTGTATACGAAAGTATAATACCTATATATATTTTTTTACGCTATACTAAAACTACAAAGTAAAAAAAACAATTTTTCCCGCTTATGCCAAAAAAAGTGCATTTCATGACAACTTTTATTTTTGAACGAAAAATCAGGTTATAATACGTTTGAAAGGGAAAGTTGTTCTTCTACTACAGACAGAAAGGAGGTATCCTATGCGGAGAAAAGTCATCTTTCGCCTTGTCGGCGGCGGCATCCAGGTCGAGGAAATCAATCATATCCTCTTCGTCGAAAGCGACGGCCACGTCCAGCAAGTCCATACCGTAGATGGCTCCACGCTGGAAACGCGCCAATCCCTGTCGACCCTGTTGCAGACCTTTGAATCCATCGTCCCCGGCCAGTTCGTCTCTCCCGGAAAGGGCTATATCGTCAACCAGTCCGCAATTCACATTATAAAGAGCGACTATATCGAAATAAAGGGACATAAAATCCCCATGGCCAAACGAAAATATCGCCAGTTCCAGGAAGAATACTTCAAATTCATCTTTAAAAAAGATGCATAAAGATTCCAAAAAATTCAGTATTTACGACATGTCTTATTTTTGTACGCAAAATCAAGGCCTTTGTCGAATATTTATACAGGAGGGAAGCAAAAATATGAATAAGATATTTAAAGTCATCTAGAGTAAAACAAGAAATTGCTACGTCGTAGCATCAGAATTAGCCAAAGGCACGAGTAAATCCACGAGCACGGGCCGCATGGCGAAACGGGCTGCACTGGCAGCCGTAGCGGCTTTATTGATTAGCCCCCTCGGAGCAGGATATGTATCAGCTGCTGACGACTATGTTACTGTCAAAGATACGAACAATACAAACCAGACAGTCTATACGAAAGATGGCGTAGACGTCCAGCTGAGTGAATATGCCAAAAATACGACTGTAAGTAAAAATGCCAGTGATATTTCGGATCTGGAAGCTAAGACCGAAGGCATCACTGATGGTACGACGAAGGATGGCCAGTATGTGAATACTGATAACTATGTAGGTCAGAACCTGTACGCTCTGGACCAGGACCTGCAGGCAGAAACTTCGGCCCGTATGGCAGCAGATACGACCCTGCAGACCAATATCGACAACGAAGCCGCAGAACGTAAAGTAGCCGATACGGTACTGGATGATAAGATTACGTCAGAAACTTTGGCCCGTGTGGCAGCAGATACCAAACTGGTGGAAGCCGTCAACAGCGGACTGAGCCTGAACGATGACAATGTTCTGCAAAAGAATACCACTACCATTGACGCCAAGGGCAACGTGACCACCTCCAAGACCGATGCCAATGAAATGATCCTGAACAAGGGCAAGGACAACCAGATCACACTGAACGAAAATGGCATCAAGGTTGGCACCAACAGCAGTGTGATGGATGCGAACGGCGTCTACACCGGCGGCGATGACTATGATGCAGCCCAGGCAGCGATGAGCGCTGACGGCAGCATCAAAGGGGCCGGTGGGAAATTCACTGTAGATAAAGAGGGGAATGTCACTTCCAAGGCAACTATCACCGGCGAAACCGTAACCGACGGTAAGGGTGCTTCCATGAGCAACGGAACGGTAACCGGCAAGACCCTGACCGATGGGATTGCTACCATCACCAATGGCAACATCAATACCAGCGGTTCCATTACCGGCGGCACCGTAACTTCCACGGGCAACATCTCCGCATTGGGTGACATCCACGCAGGCGGCGCCATTACAGGGGTCAGCGCTTCCATCCAGGGAGCTCTGACGGCAGGCAGCGCTACCATTACCGGCGACCTAACCGCCGGCGGTGCTATCCAGGGTAAGAGCATCTCCGATGGTACGGCAACCATGCAGAATGGCAACCTCACAGGTGTGAAGGACCTGAGCGCTGAAACCATTACCACCAGCGGCAATGCCACCATCGGCGGCGACCTGACGGTCAAGGGCAAGCTGAATGTGGATGAAATCGACCTGACCAAGAACGGCATTGTAGGGGACAACAACGTAACTGCCAGCACGAAAGTGGCAGCTGGTGAAATCACCTCCTATAAGAAAGCCACCAGCACCAAAGATGGCAGCGAAAAAGAAAGTGCCATCGATTATGATGAAAATGGGACTTCCACCTGGGCGAAATCTACCGACGCAGATGGCAACTGGAAGAAGAGTACCCTGACTGTGAAAGGCAGTGATGTGACTTCCAAGGTTGTGGATTCTGACAAGAACAGCAACCTGTCTACACAAACATCTACTCAGTCACAGAGCACGCTGACGGATAAAGATGGTAAGACCTCGACCTTCAATCAGCGCGTCGACGAAATCCTCAATCAGATTAATTCGTCTGAAAAGTAGATAACATCACCAGCGAAGTCACCGATGGAACCAACACAACTTCTTTCACCCAGACTACGACGGATATTACCAATACGGCCACAAATGGCACTATTTCCAATAATGCCAAAGAACTGACAAACACAGCTTCTGACAGCATTACCAACAAAGCAGAGAATGGCAATATCAGCAACATTGCTTCCAACGGCACTATCAGCAATGAAGCGAAAACTATTTCCAACAAAGCTGCTGAAGCGATGACCAATGATGCAAAAACCATTACCAATACGGCCAGTGAATCCGTAACCACCCAGATTGGCGACGGTTCGGCAGTTCAGAGTGTGATGAATGAAAGCGGTATCGCTAATAAGGCTACCGGCAAATCCATCACAAACGACGCTGCTACAATTACAAATACCGGTACCACCAGCGTGACAAATCAAGTTGGCAACAACAAAGTTCTCGTCGATACCACCCATGTACAGTCCGCATTTGGAGATACCATCTACACCACCTGGGATGAAAGCGGCATCACAAACAATGCAACAGATAAGACGGTCGCAACCAATGCCAAAGATATCCTGAATACTGCAACCGGTAATATTACCAACAACGCAGCTAATGGAACCATCACCAATACGGCTAAAGACCTGGTGAACACCGCAACCGGCAATATGACCAACACCGTTGGTGGAGAATTGAAGACCACCGTCACCGGCAAGGTCACGGAAGACTACAAGTCCGACCTGGATACCACGGTAGGCGGTAACCAGACCACGACGGTAACTGGTGACAGCAGTCTGACAGCAGAAAACATCACCAACGAAGCAAAGAACAAGATCACCAACAAGGCTATTGATGTAGAAACCGATGCTTCCAGCTCCATTGTCAGCAAGGTTTCCAACGAGTACGGCTCCAATACTTCTACCCAGCTGTCCTATCAGACTACGGAAGAAATAAGCCAGGCTGATGGCAAGACCGCTTCCTACCTCCGGGGCGCAGCAGAAGAAAAATCCCAGCTCACCGATGGGGACAAGAAGACCACCATCGACACCATTGCCGGCCAGACCAACACCAACATTACGGATGGGACCAATACCTCCAACAGCCTGCTGAAGGCGGACCAGGTTGCCTCCTCCGTAACGGATGGCAACACCAGTACCAGTATCAGTCAGAGTGCCAAAGACATCAGCCTGAGTGCTGCTGGCGGAACCATTGCCAATGCTGCTCAGAACATTACCAACACGGCCAGCGAATCCATTACCAATACCGTAGGTAAAACGACGGTAACGACGACGGACAGTGGAACAACCTTTGAAAACACGGACCACAACACGGCCATTAAATATGGAACCATCACGAAGACAACCATTTCAGGCAACACCCTCACAACGGGTCAGGCTACGATGGATTATGCTGATGTCATGAAGGACCTCGGTGTCCGCGGCAATGCGACGGTCGATGGTGATACGACGCTTGGCAAAGAAGGAGCCGATACTAAACTCACTGTCAACAGCAAGTCAACGTTTAAAGACACGGTTAAGTTGGAAAAGACACTGGAAGTCGACGGGACCTCTACATTTAACGACAAAGTAACCGTCACTAAAGGCGGACTCGATGTAAACGGCGGCACGACGACGGATACGCTCCACGTCACCAGCACGTCCACCTTCGATGGCGCAGCCACCTTTAAGGATGCAGTCACTATGGAAAAAGACCTCCGTGTTCGTGGCAACGCTACGGTTGATGGCAGCATGACTGCTTCTTCCTATAAGGTCGATGGCAAGACTTACATCGATTCCAACGGCATCAACGCCAACAATCAGAAAGTGGTCAACGTCGCTCCGGGCCGGATTGCTGCTGACAGCACGGACGCCGTCAATGGCAGCCAGCTTTATCAGACCAATGAACGCGTCACGGGTGTCGAAAACAAGGTCAACAAGCTGGACAGCCGCGTCGACAAAGTCGGGGCTAACGCAGCGGCATTGGCCAACCTGCATCCCCTCGAATTCGATGCTGATTCCAAGTGGAACATTGCAGCTGCCGTCGGCGGTTACAAAGGCGAAACGGCTACGGCTATCGGCGCCTTCTACCGGCCGAATGAAAACGTCATGGTCAATGTTTCGTCGTCCTTCGGAACGGGCGAAAACATGTATGGCGGCGGCATTTCCCTCCGCATCGGCCAGGGTGGCAACAAGGCAAGACGCAATGCCACGAACGGCCTGACAGACCGTGAAAAAGCGATGCAGAAACAAATCGACTCCCTGACCAACCGCCTCGATGCCCTCCTGTCGGTCATCAATCCGAATATGTCCAAAGATTTCCCGGACGTTCCGGAAAACCACTGGGCTTATGAAACCGTAAGCAAACTCGCCGGCAACGGCATCATCCAGGGCTACGAAGACGGAAAATACCACGGCGAACGCACGATGACCCGTTACGAAATGGCGGAAATCATCTACAACGCCCTCTCCAAAGGCGCCAAAGCCGAAAAGAAACTGGTCGAAGAATTCAAACCAGAACTCCAGGCCATGGCCGCACAGAAAAAAGCATAGATTGAAAAAAAGGGCTTGTCGCACGGCGACAAGCCCTTTTTACGCTGTAGGGGTCGCCCGTGGGCGACCCGTTAGGAGTGTGGACGACTTTCTTAGCAAGACGATTGGGGAATCCTACAGCTCCTGACAGGAGAATTATTCAAATGTCCAACGGGCTTGCCACGTGCAAGCCCCTACGAAAACGCAGGCCCCTGCGAACTGCGGCCTGCGTTTTCTTTCTCCTTGTATTTTTCTTCGTTTTAGCCTATAATAACGTTAATTATTGACATATCACGTTCCCGTAGATGGAACTAAGGTTGCAAATTTTTAAATTTATAAGTCAAAGGAGGATGGAGAGAAAATGTCGATTCAATTGTGTATTGTCATCTTATACATCATTTTATTATTTGCCATTTCTTTCTATGTCAAACGCCGGGCCAGTCAGAACCCGACAGAGTATTTATTTGCAGGGCGCCAGTTTTCTACGGGCCTGGTCGCCGTCAGTATCACGGGCATGGCCGTCGGCGCGGCTTCGACCGTCGGCGTCGCTGAAAGCGCGACGAAAATCGGCCTGGCTGCCGGCTGGTACAATGCGGCCTGGGCTATCGGCGCCATCATCATGGGCTTTGTCGCTGCCGGTAAGTACCGTTCCCTGAACTGCACGACCATTCCGGAACTCTTTGAACGGAGTTACGATAAAAAAGCCCGCATCATCAGCGTCATCGGCCTGTCCCTGATCATGATCTGCATCACGTCCCTGCAGTACGTCGCCGGCGGTTCGATTTTACACGCCCTCATGCCGGATATCTTCTCCATGCACGCCGGCATGATCACCAGTGCCGTCGTCTTCGTCGGCATCACGGCTATCGGCGGCCTCTGGTCTTCCGGTTTATCGAATATCCTCAGCGTCACCGTCATTTACCTCGGCATCCTCTATTCCCTCGTCCGCATCCTTCTCCGCGACGGCGGCATCAGCGGCATCAACGCAGCCCTGCCGGCAGCGGATTTTAACTGGTTCTCGCCCATGGGCGGCCTGTCCTTTGCCGTACTCCTGGGCTGGATCATCGTCATGACGACTCAGGCCATCACGGCTCAGGGGCCGGTCCAGATTGCCTGCGGTGCCAAGAACGCCAAGGCAGCCCGCAGGGGCTTCATCCTCGGCGGCCTGCTCATCTTCCCGGTCGGCTTCTTGTCGGCTATCCTCGGCCTGGCTGCCAAAGCCCAGTTCCCGGGCATCAATCCGACCATGGCTCTGCCGCAGATCATCATGAGTCTCGACCCGTTCTCGTCAGGGATGACCCTGGCTGCCCTCTGGGCGGCCGATGTATCGACGGCCTGCACGATTCTCCTCGGCGCCGGTACCCTCATCTCTCAGGACATTTTTAAACGTTTTATCAAACCGGATATTTCCGAAGCAAGCTACGTCAAGGCCAACCGCCTAATCATCCTTATCATCGGCGCCGGTACGTTGTGGCTGGCCTTCAACGCCGTCGGCATCGTCAAAGTCATGCTCATCGGTTTGAGCCTGACGACGGCCTTCACGCTGGTCTTCCTTTGCACCATGTTCTGCCCGTCCCTGTGCCGCAAGAACACGGCCTTCTGGACGACCCTGGTCGGCATCATCGGCCTCTTTGCCTGGCAGCTCTGCCCGCAGATCCGCGTCCTGCCCCACGTCATTTATTTTGAATGGATCATCTGCATCATCACCCTCCTTGTCGTCCGCCTCATCGATAAAACACCTATCAAGATGCCGGGGTTGAAGGAGTAGCAGTAAGCAGTCAGTTGTTTGCTGCTCGTAGGGGCCGTCCTGTCAAGGCGGCCCGCTTCGGGATATGTACGATTTCTCCAGCAGATTAGCCGTAGCCGGAAGATTCGTACATCCCCAGGAGCGGGCGCCCCACGTGGTCGCCCCTACAAATCATGAATCACGAACAACGATAAAGGGCTTGTCGCTTGCGACAAGCCCTTTACTTTTTCCCACAAGACGGTATAATAATAAGCATAAATTTATTTTTATTCAATTTCTGGAGGGGATTGTATGGATACGAAAAAATTAGGTGCTGCTTTGCTTACAGGCGTATTAGCCGCTTCGATGCTGGCCGGCTGCGGCAGTGACAAGAAAGATGCTGCCAACGATACGAAGAAACCGCTTCGCGTCGCTACCAATGCGACGTTTGTTCCTTTTGAATTCAAGGATAACGACCAATCGACGGAATATAAGGGCTTTGAAATGGACCTGATCCGCGCCGTAGCCAAAGAAATGGGCCGTGATGTCGAATTCAACAACATCGCTTTTTCCGGTATCATCCCCATCATCCAGCAGGGTGACATGGATATCGCCGCTACGGGCATGACCGTCACCAAGGAACGGGCCCAGAAAGTCGCCTTTGCCGCTCCGTTCTACGAATCGAAACTGGTCATCTTGACACCGAAAAACAGCGGCGTCCATTCCGTAGCCGACCTGCAGGGCAAACAGATTGCCGTTCAGATCGGTACGACTGGCGCTAAATACGCCGAAGAACAGGGCTATACGATCAAACAGTTCGACAATAACTCCGAAGCCATCATGGAACTCCAGGTCGGCGGCTCGCCGGCAGCCATCCTCGACAAACCGGTTGCCGATTACTTCCTGACCCAGGACGGCAAAGATAAATTCGACGTCATCAACATCCCCGATACGAAGCCGGAATACCTGGCCTTCGCCATCAACAAAGACAACAAAGAATTGTTGAAACAAGTCAACGACGCCATGGCCAAACTGAAAGAATCGGGCGAATTCCAGAAAATCTACAAAAAATGGTTCAACACCGATATGCCTAACCTCCCGACCAGCTCGGAAGAAGTGCTGAAGTAATGGTTATCAGGTCGTAGGGGCTCGCACGTGGCGAGCCCGCTTGAGGGGGTGTATGATTTCCCGGCCATCCTGCTGAGAGTATCATCCAAATTCCTAACGGGTCGCCCACGTGGCGACCCCTACAATGCCAAAAAGCTCCCCTTCACAGGGGAGGCAGGTGGCTAACGGCTAACAGCTAAAAAGGTCTTGTCGCATCGCGACAAGACCTTTTTTATTACTTGCTCAAATCAAGAGAGCGTACTTTTTCACGGAGCGGCAGGACCGACGGTGGGCTGACGGAGAGTTCGTCTACGCCCATGCGCAGGAACGTTTCGGTCAGTGTCAGGTCTGCACCGAGTTCGCCGCAGATGCCGACCCAGATGCCAGCTTTGTGGCCGTTTTCGATGGTCATCTGGATGAGTTTGAGGACAGCCGGATGATGGGGATCGAAGAAGGCATCGAGCTGGGTCTGCTGACGGTCGATGGCCAGGGTATACTGGGTCAAGTCGTTGGAACCGATGCTGAAGAAGTCGACTTCCTTAGCCAGTTCTTCACTCATGACGGCAGCAGCCGGTGTTTCGACCATGATGCCGATTTCCATATCCTTATCGTAGACAATGCCTTTTTCATCCAATTCCTGACGGACTTCGTTGAGGATTTCTTTGCACCGCTGTACTTCCCAGACGGAAATGATCATCGGGAACATGATGGCAATCTTGCCATAAGCCGAAGCGCGCAGGAGAGCGCGGAGCTGCGTCTTGAAGAGGTCGACGCGGGTCAGGCAGATGCGGATAGCACGCATGCCCATGGCCGGGTTTTCTTCCGGGTCGAGCTGGAAGTAGTCGACTTTCTTGTCGGCGCCGATATCCAGGGTACGGATGACGACGGTCTTGCCCTGCAGGGCTTCAGCAGCCTGTTTATAGGCTTCGAACTGCTGGTCTTCCGTCGGATAATCGCTGCTTTCGAGATACAGGAATTCGCTGCGGAAGAGGCCGATGCCTTCGGCGTCGTTGGCCAGGACCTGCGGCAGGTTGCCTGGGTTGCCGATATTGGCATAAAGGTTGATCTTCTTGCCATCTTTGGTAACCGTCGGGACGCCGCGTACCTGTTCCAGAGCGGCTACGCGAAGTTCTTCTTTCTTCTGTTTCTGCTTCATGGCCGCCATGGTTTCTTCATCTGGATTGATGTAGACCGTGCCCGTCGTGCCATCGATGATGGCCGTCATGTTGTCGACGTCGTTGTGGAGCTGTGTGCCCGTGCTGACGACGGCAGCGATGCCCAGGGTGCGGGCCAGGATGGCCGTATGCGAGTTCGTGCTGCCTGCTGACGTAACAAAGCCGAGAATCTTATCCGTATCGAGCTGTAACGTTTCGCTGGGAGCCAGGTCATCGGCTGCGATGATGACGTGGTCATAATTGCTGAAGTCGATTCCCGGGCCGCCGCAAAGCTGCTGTTCTACACGGTGGGAGATGTCGAGGACGTCGGCTGCGCGGGCCTGCATATAAGCATCTTCCATGGAACGGAACATTTCAGCAAATTCCTGAGCCGTCTGGTCGACAGCGGCTTCAGCATTCATTTTTTCATCGCGGATCTTGGTTTCAATACCTTCGATATAGTCATCGTCATCAAGCATCATCTGATGGACTTCAAAGACAGCGGCTTGTTCTTCACCGACTTTGTCTACAGCCTTGACATACAAGTCCTTGAGCTGGCCGATAGCTTCTTCGCGGGCTTTCTGGAAACGCGCGATTTCGGCATCGACGTCTTCGATTGGCCGTACGGCCGTAGAAATCGTATTACGATGGAACAGTGCCAGCGGTCCGATGCTGATACCGGAGAAGACACTTTTACCTTTTAACGTCAGCATGTACTTTCCCCCTCAAAGAAATTAGAAGTTTTCTTTCAAGAAGGCTTCTACAGTACTAGCTGCCTGTTCTTCGTCTGCGCCTTCTACTTGTACTTTAATCGTTTCGCCCTGTTTTACGCCGAGAGCCATGACGGTGAAGATTTTCTTCAAATCGCCTTTGCGGGCGCCTTTGAATACGCTGATATTGGATTCAAATTTTTTTGCTTCTTTGACCAAAAGGCCTGCCGGACGAGCGTGGATACCCTGGGGATCAGTGACAACAAATTCAAATTCTTTCATGACAAATTCCTCCTTTTAGGAAATATAGAAGATGAGATAAAGCTACATAATATAGTGTATACGATTTATAGCGATAACGCAATCAGTCTTGCGGACGTTTTTTGCGGAAAATACCGAGCAGGATAGCTGCGACGATGACGCCGGCCACTAAGGCGACGATGTACATAGGCCAGTTGGTGATGACACCGAAGACGAAGATACCGCCGTGAGGAGCCGGAAGGGCGCAGTTGAAGAGCATCGACAAGGCACCGGCGACAGCGGCGCCGATAGCGCAGGGCGGGATGACGTGGACCGGGTCCGATGCGGCAAAAGGAATGGCCCCTTCGGTGATGAAGGACAGGCCCATGATGAAGTTGGTAATCGTCGACTGGCGTTCTTTCGGTGTGAATTTGCCTTTAAAGATGAGCATAGCCAGGGCGATAGCCAGAGGTGGAACCATGCCGCCGACCATGACCGAAGCCATGATGCCCGAGCTGACAGCCTGACCGCTGGCACTCATGAGCGAGGCCGTACCGAAGACGTAAGCGGCTTTGTTGATCGGGCCGCCGAAGTCGATGGACATCATGCCGCCGAGGATGAAGCCGAGGACGATACGGCTCGATGTGGTCATGCTGTTGAGGACGTCGAAGAGCCACGTATTGAAAACAGACGTCGGCGGATTGATGATATAAGTCATGATGACGCCGATGAGGACCAGGCCGAGGACCGGATAGAAGAGGATGGACTTCGTGCCGTCCAGCGCTTCCGGCAGATGGGCCAGGGCTTTTTTCAGGAAAATGATGAGATAGCCTGCGATGAAGCCGGCAAAGAGGGCGCCGAAGAAACCGGAACCGCCTGTCGTTGCCAGGAAACCGCCGACGATACCGGGCATGAGAGCCGGCCGTTCACCGATACTCATGGCGATATAGCCTGCCAGGATAGGCATCATCATGCTGAAGGACAGGCCGCCGACATTTTTCAGGAAGGCAGCCAGCGGCGTGCCGCTGCCGAAGTTGGCCGTACCGGCATTATCCATGTCGCAGAGGAAAGCCAGGGCGATGAGGATCCCGCCGCCAATGACGAAGGGAAGCATATGGGATACGCCGTTCATCAAGTGCTTATAAATCTGACGGCCGACGCTTTCTTTTTCAGCGCTTTCGACATCGACGGCTTCCGACGACGATTCATTGCCCTGATAAATGGGGGCTTTGCCGTCGAGGACGGTCTGGATGAGTTCTTCCGGGATCTTGATGCCGTTGGCGACTTTCGTGAAGATGACCGGTTTGCCGGCAAAACGCTGGACCGGTACGTCTTTATCGCAGGCGACGATGACGCCGACAGCGCGGTCAATATCGGCCTGGGTCAGGTGATTCTTGACACCGCCGGAACCATTCGTTTCGATTTTGATGTCGACGCCCATGGCAGCGGCTTTGTTTTCCAGGGCTTCTGCTGCCATGTAGGTGTGGGCAATGCCCGTCGGGCAGGCTGTGACGCCGATGACGTAGGGACGATCCGACGGAGCGGCCGTTTCCGTTTCAGCCGGTGCTTCTTCGGCAGCGGCTTCAGCGGCAGCTTCTGCTTCTTCAGCTGCGACCTGTTCGGCTTCGGCCTTGTCGATGATAGCCAGGTATTCTTCCGGCGTCTGGGCCTTCATCAGGTTGTCGCGGAAATCGTCGTCCATGAGCATACGGCTCAGACGGCTCAAGACTTCCAGATGGACGTTGGCACCGCCAGCCGGAGCGGCGATGAGGAAGAACAAGTGAGCCGGTTCGTCGTCGAGGCTTTCGTAGTCGACGCCGTCGCGGACGATCATCGAAGCCAGGCCCGGTTCGTTGACGGCTTCCGTCTTGGCGTGGGGAATGGCGATGCCTTCGCCGATACCCGTACTGCCTTCCTGTTCACGGGCGAGGACGCGCTGCTTGTACAGCTCTTTGTCGTTCAGGTTGCCGCCGGCGGCCATGAGGTCGACCAGGTGGTCGATGGCAGCGGCCTTGTCGGCTACAGACGCATTGAGGTCGATGCTCTGTTTCTTGAGTAAATCTACAATACGCATTATTTCTCTCCTTCTCTTCTCAACTCTCTACACAAAAATGCGTGTTTCTTTATAAGGTAGCGTATACTTCCTTGATATCGTCTTCCGTAGCCAGCCATTCATGGAAGGCCGATGCACTGCCGGCACTGATGCCCATTTTCAAGGCTTCCTGGAGGTCGCCCTTGGACGCTTCGAAACCGGCCAGGAACCCAGCGACCATGCTGTCGCCGGCACCGACGGAGTTGACCAGCGTGCCTTTCGGGGACTGGCAGCGGTAGACCTGGCCGTCTTCGCCGAGGAGCAGGGCGCCGTCACCGCCGAGAGATACGAGGACGTTGCGGGCCCCCATGGCCTGGAGCTGTTTGGCGCAGACGATGATTTCTTCATCCGTATGGAGGTCGACGCTGAACAATTCTCCTAATTCAAAGTTATTCGGTTTGATGAGGAACGGTCTATATTTGATGACATTCTTCAAAAGGTCGCCTGTGGCATCGACGACGACGCGGATATCGCGGTCCTGGAGGCGTTTGAGGATCTGTTCGTAAATATCATCGGGAATATCGCTGGGGATGCTGCCGGCCAATACCAGGGTGTCACCGGCTTTGAGGGTATCGATCTGGGCCAGCAGGGCTTGCAGTTTTTCTTCGGGAATATGCGGTCCCATGCCATTGACAGCCGTTTCATCATCGGCGCTGACTTTGAGGTTGATGCGCGAGCAGCCTTCGTCGAGGGTGATGAAATCCGTATCGCCGCCGTTGATTTTGGCCAGGCGTTCAATTTCCCGGCCTGTGAAACCAGCGACGAAACCGAGCATCTTAGAAGGAATATGAAGGTTTCCCAGGACGAGGGACACGTTGATGCCTTTGCCGCCGGGATAGATCATTTCCTGTTCGGCCCGGTTGATGTCACCGGCCGTGAAGGTCTTCATGTGGACGACATAGTCTAACGATGGATTGAACGTAACTGTATAAATCACAGGATATGCACCTCCGTAATCTGCTGATAAGGCCGGTAATCGACGTGTTCTTCATCTTTGGCCGTAATCAGCGTAACCATTGATAAGTCTGCAAATGTAATGTGCGAAGATAAACCGAATTTACTGGAATCGGCCAGGACGAAGCGGTCCAGGCACTGGCCTACGGCAGCGCGCTTACAGACAGCTTCTTCATCATCCGGCGTCGTACATCCGGAATGGGGAGCGATTCCATTGGCTCCGAAGAAGCCCTTGGTGAAATGATAGCGGCCGATCATATCCCGCATATCACTGCCAACAATGGCTTCCGTATCGCCTTTGACCCGTCCGGGCAGGATGTAGACGCGGCTACCGCTGCGCCCCAATTTCTGGGCCAGCGGGATGCTGTTGGTCACGAAGGTCGCTTCAGATCCGGCCAGGAAATCGGCCATCTGTTCCGTCGTCGAACCGGCGTCGAGATAGACGAAGTCATCCTTCTTGATCAGGCTGGCCGCATACTGGGCGATGCGGCGTTTATCGCTCATATGAATGGAATACTTGTCCTGCAGATTTTCCATATCCGCTTCATATGAAGAATCATCGCGCAGCGTCGTGGCGCCGCCATGGACGCGGCGCAGGCGGCCTTCCCGGTCCAGCGTGAGTAAATCCCGACGGACCGTCGATTCGGAAATGTTCAGAAAACTCACTAAGTCCTGAACCGAAACGGCCCCACTCGTATTGACAAGACGCATAATCTTTTCATGTCTTTCTTCTGTCAACATCGTATCACTTCCCTTTTTATCCTCCTTTGGCCTCATTATACCGTTATATTCAATCATTTTCAATCAGATTCATTCATTATAATCAAAAAGCAATCATTTTCGTTCATCTATGCGCCCAGCTCATTAAGTGATTTTATTCACATACGTAGGGGCTCGCACGTGGCGAGCCCGCAGGTCGCAGGCCGCCCAAGGCTCCCTTTATAGGGGAGCTGGCCGCCGAAGGCGGTCTGAGAGGTTAAAGAACGTCCCCTACGCACAAGGCCACAGGCCTTGGATTATTTGTCGCCTGGCTGCGATTCGTTCATCGTTCATCGTTCGTCGTTCATCGAAAAAAAGCTGCCGCATGAGCGACAGCTTTTTTTCGTTGTAGGGGCGACCCGTGGGGCGCCCGCGTGCGGCCCCCCTACGACAAACGATCTACGATGAACGATCATCCCCGTGCTTCTGCGACGCGGGCGATGCCGTGGCGGGTACGGTATTTGAGGAAGAGCATCAGGGCCAGGGCGACGGTGAAGGCGCCGACGAAGAAGTACAAGGTGACGGCATAACTATTGGTATTTTCTTTGATGAGCGACAGGACCAGGGGACCGGCGACGCCGGCAGCGCCCCAGGCCGTGAGGATGCGGCCGTGGATGGCACTGAGGTATTTCGTACCGAAGAGGTCGCTGAGGTAGGCCGGCATGCACGAGAAGCCGCCGCCATAGCAGGAAATGATGAGCAGGACCAGGACCTGGAAACTGAAGGCGCCCGTAACGCCAGCCAGCTGCCAGAAAGCCAGGATTTCAATGACAAAGAAGAGGACATACGTAGCCGAGCGGCCGATGTAGTCGGATATGGTCGCCCAGGCGATGCGGCCGGCGCCGTTCATGAGGCCGATGAAGCCGACCATGGAAGCCGCCGCCATAGGCGACATGCCGACGACATCCTGCGCCATGGGCGAAGCGACGGACAGCAGGGCGATACCGCAGGTGATGTTGGTGAAGAAGAGCCCCCAGATGGCGTAGAACTGCCAGGTCTTCATGGCCCGGCGGACGGTGAACTGCGGCTGGGCGTCGGCGTATTCGACGGAAGATTCTTTTTCGGCCTTGGCCGGAACGTCTCCGGCTGCCGGCGGAGCCAGGTAGAGCGACGAAGCCGTCATGACGACCATATAGACGCAGCCGAGGATGATGAAGTTAGCGACTAAGCCAAAGTGCTGGACCAGCAGCTGCATGGCCGGACCGGCGATGAGGCTGGCAAAACCGAAGCCCATGATAGCCAGGCCCGTAGCGAAACCCCGATTTTCCGGGAACCATTTGACCAGTGTCGATACGGGCGTGATATAGCCCGTCCCCAGGCCGACGCCGCCGATGACGCCGTAAAAAGCGTAGAGCATGGGCAGGCTGTGGGCATAGAGAGCCGCTGCCGTACCGAACATGGCCGTGACGAAGCAGGTCATGGATAAGAGGCCGGACTTGCGAGGGCCGATTTTCTGGACGAAACTGCCCAAAAAGCCGGCCGACAGGCCGAGGAAGAGGATGGCCAGGGAAAAGGTCCACGTCGTTTCCTTGAGGGTGAAGCCCATAGATTCCATGATGGGTTTGGTGAGGACGCTCCAGGCGTAGACACTGCCGATACAGAGGTGGAGCCCCATGGCAGACAGGGCGATGAGCCAGCGATTTCGTTTCATTTAGACAACACTCCTTGTGAGGAGCCAGGCTGGCGAAAAAAAATACCGGCCGCCTGGCTCAAGAATATGTAGCATACTCTTGCCCAGACGGTCGGCATGAAAATCTCCGTACAGTTCATGTGGTTACTCCACTTGATTCCGTCAGTCCTGTACGAATCTGCTGATGTGCTTATTATACGAATATGGACGGTGATTGTCAATATCCCTTTTTTAACTTTTAAGCAGCCGGCGAGAAGGGAACGTAAGGCTGGCTGGAAACAGCCGGCTTACTGGTCTTCGCCGTATCAGCTTTGGCAGCGGTTTTCGCAGTCGTCTTGGCTGCCGTTTTAGCAGCTGTTTCCGTTGCGGTCTTTACCGTTGTAGCTGTTTTGACAGGCGCTTTGGCCGCAGCCGTGGAAGCGGCAGCCGTAGCTGCTTCCTGCTTCTGCTGCGATGCCAGTTCAGCAGCCTGGGCCTGTTTTTCCCTGATATCCGACAAGGTCTGGCCTGCCGGTGCCTGACGCAGGATATAGACGTTTTCTGCCGGTTCGACCGGTTTCAGGACGGAAAAACCATAGGTCATCAATTTCTGGGCATCGCCGAAGCGGTCGTCCGAGTTCATGATGGAAGCGATGACCGTCCGGCCATCCTGGGTAGCCGAAGCGACCAGGCAGGGACCGCCGGCATTGGTCGTACCGGTCTTGATGCCGTTGGCACCTGGGAAGCCGCTGGTCAGGAAATAGTTCGTCGTCGTGCAGTGCTTGGACCCGCCGTTGATATAGGGCATGTCGTATTCACTGTGGCTGACCATGTCGCGGAATTCCGGCATTTTCATGCCATAAGCGGCAATCGTCGCCATATCGCGGGCCGTCGAATAGTGATTGCTGTCCGGCAGGCCATGGGGATTGGCGAAATGGGTATTCGTGCAGCCCAGGGCGGCTGCTTTTTCATTCATCTTGGCGACGAAATCGGCCTGGGTCGGCGTAACCGTTTCGGCTACGGCAACGGCCGCATCACAGCCGGATACGGTCATCATGCCGGTCAGGGCATGGCGCAGGGTAATCTGGTCGCCAGGATCGATGCCCAGAACAGACGCATCGCTTTCGATGTTGTAAACGTCATTGGTGATGTTGAGGGGCTGGTCCATTTTGCCCTGGGCCTTGCCCAATTCGACGCCGAGAATACCGGTCATGATTTTCGTCGTACTGCCCGGATAGGTCCGGTCGTCGGCATTTTTCGCATAGAGCGTGTCACCCGTATCGGCATCCATGACATAGGCGGCATGAGCGCTGATTTCAGGCGGCTGTGGCGTATCGGCAAAGACGGCGGCCGACACAGTCAGGCAGGCGGCTGCAGCCAGACAGAAGATTCTTTTCAAAGACATAGCATACACTTCTTTCTCTATAAGGGATTTTTCGCAGCCATCTTGGGCTTGCGGGGATACTTCTTGGGGCTTTCCTTCACTTTCTCGATATAAAGGACGGCGCGGACGTCATCGAGTGCCGGCAGGTGGACAGGCCGGACTTCGGCGATTTTGCCGCCCAGGATTTGCAGGGCTTTTTCGCCTTCTGCCAGTTCGTCTTCATACTGGGCCCCTTTGAGGGAAATGAAATAGCCTCCGGTCTTCACGTAGGGCAGGGCCCATTCGGCCAATATGTTCAGGCGGGCGACGGCCCGGCTGGTGACGATATTGAAAGCGCTGCGGTATTCCGGCTTATGAGCCATTTCTTCGGCCCGGCCGTGGAGGAACGACGCCGTCAGTCCTATATCGCGGACCGTGTTTTCCAGGAAGGTCAGGCGCTTTTGCAGGGAATCGAAGAACGTCACGTTCAAGTCCGGCCGGTAGATGAGCAGGGGCAGGCCGGGGAAGCCGGCGCCAGTCCCCAAATCGAGGACACGAGCGCCTTCTTTGAAATAAGCCGGGTCATAACAGGACAGGCTGTCGGCCATGTGCTTGATGGCGACGCCTTTCGGGTCGGTAATGGCCGTCAGGTTCATGACTTTATTCGTTTCCACCAGTCTTTCATTAAAAGCGCAGAACTGGGAAAGCTGCCCGTCTGTCACGGTAAGGCCCATGGCCTTCAGGGCCTGTTCTAATTCACTGCGAAACATGATTTTTTTCCTCCCGGCTGTGCTGTTCCAGTACGATGAGCAAGGCCGTGATATCCGCCGGAGACACACCGGAAATACGGCTGGCCTGGCCTAAGGACAAGGGCCGGATTTCATCGAGTTTCTGCCGGGCTTCGGCCGACAGGGTGTCGATATCGGCATAGACGATATCGGTGGGCATCTTCTTCTGTTCCAGGCGGTTCATCTTTTCGACTTGTTCCATCTGGCGGCTGATATAGCCTTCGTACTTGATCATGATTTCGATTTCTTCTTCCACGTCGGCAGCCAGTTCCGGCAGGTCGAAGACCGTCCGCAGGGCCTCGTAGTCGACATCGTTGCGGCGCAGGAGGTCGTAGGCCGTGATGGCCGTGTGGATGGGTGCCGTGCCCAGGCGTTCCAATTTTTCCAGATTGGCCTTGGACGGCGTGACGGAAATGGCCCGGAGGGCGGCGATGCCTTCTTCGATGGCTTTTTTCTTGGCCGTGAAGCGGTCATACCGCTCCTGCGTGACCAGGCCCAGGTCATAGCCTTTCTGGGTCAGGCGCAGGTCGGCATTGTCCTGACGCAGGATGAGGCGGTATTCGCTGCGGCTGGTCATGATGCGGTACGGTTCATTCGTCCCCTTCGTGACCAAATCGTCGATGAGGACGCCGATATAGGCTTCGGAGCGGGTCAGGATGAACGGTTCCCTGCCCTGGACCTTCAAAGCCGCGTTGATGCCGGCCATGAGGCCCTGGGCGGCGGCTTCTTCATAACCACTGGTCCCGTTGGCCTGGCCTGCCGAGAAGAGGCCGGAAATCTTCTTCGTTTCCAGCCACGGCGTGAGCTGCGTCGGGTCCAGGCAGTCATATTCGATGGCATAGCCCGGGCGCATGATCTTGACGTCTTCCAGGCCCGGGATGGTGCGCAGGAAGGCGTACTGGACGTCGGCAGGCATACTGGTGCTCATGCCCTGGACGTACATTTCTTCCGTCGATTCCCCTTCCGGTTCGATGAAGAGCTGATGCCGCTTCTTATCGGCAAAGCGGACGATCTTCGATTCGATGGACGGGCAGTAGCGCGGCCCGATGCCGGTGATGATGCCATTGCACATGGGAGCCCGGTCGAGGTTGTCGCGGATGATCTTATGTGTTTCTTCGTTGGTAAAGGTCAGCCAGCAACATTCTTTGTTGCGGTCTTTCCGTTCCGACAGGAAGGAAAAGGCATGACCGTCTTTGTCGCCTTCCTGCTTGGCCATTTCATCGGTCCGCAGGGTACGGCGGTCGACGCGGGCCGGCGTACCGGTCTTGAAGCGCATGAGCTTGAGGCCGGCCTTGACCAGGGACCCCGACAAATCTTCAGCCGAGCGCTGGCCGATAGGGCCGCCGGAATAGGTACAGGTGCCGATGATGATCTTCCCTTTGAGGTAAGTCCCCGTCGCCAGGATGACGCACTTGGCTTTATAGACTTCATCCAGTTCCGTCCGGACACCGGTGACGGCGCCGTCTTCGACGAGAAGGTCTGTGATCATGAGCTGCTTGACGTCGAGGTGGTCCTGGTTTTCCAGGGTCTTGGTCATGGCCATCTGGTACATCTTCTTATCAGACTGGGCCCGGAGAGAATAGACGGCCGGTCCTTTGCCGGTGTTGAGCATGCGCATCTGGAGGCACGTCTTATCCGTATTGATGCCCATTTCACCGCCCAGGGCGTCGATTTCCCGGACGAGATGGCTCTTCCCCGGTCCGCCGACAGCGGGATTGCAGGGCATGAGGGCAATATTATCTAAGTTCAGCGTCGCCATCAGGGTCTTGGCGCCCAGGCGGGCACTGGCCAGGGCCGCTTCACAGCCGGCATGGCCGGCACCGATGACGATGACATCGTATGTATCGACTACAAACATGGTTACACCCCTTTATTTACCTAAACAGAATCGGCTGAATATTTCTTCGACCATATCGTCGTGGACCGTATCGCCTGTGATCGAGCCCAAAAGCTCCCAGGCTTCGCGCAGGTCGACGACGGCACAGTCAACGGGCATGCCGGCTTCGATGGAATCGAGGGCCCGCTGCAGGGCTTGCCGGATCTGGCGCACCAGTTCGATGTGGCGCGTATTGGTGAGCAGGGCACTGCCTGCCGTATCAGCATGGGACAGGGCCAGGGACAACAATTTATCTTTCAGGGAATCCAGGCCGTCACCCGTACCAGCCGACAAGGAGAGGACGGGATGACCATAGCCTGCCAAATTTTTTTCCGTAACGACTGGCATTAAATCGGTCTTGTTGAGGACGACCAGGACATTCTTATCCTTCGTGTCTTCCAGGATGGCCTTATCTTCATCGGACAAGGGCCGGGACCGGTCGATGACGACCAGGATAATATCGGCTTTGTCCATATAGGCCTTGGCCTTGGTGACGCCTATCTTTTCGACGGTATCGTCTGTTTCCCGGATACCTGCCGTATCGACGAGGCAGACCGGGACGCCTTTGAGGGAAATCCATTCTTCCAGGACATCCCGCGTCGTCCCCGGCACATCGGTGACGATGGCCCGGTCTTCCTGGAGCAGGCGGTTGAGCAGGCTCGATTTGCCGGCGTTCGGCGTACCGGCAATGGCGGCCATGACGCCGTCGCGGATGATGCGGCCGTCGTGAGAAGCCTCCAGCATATCGTCCAGGGCCGTCAGCTGTTTGCGGATAGCTCCGGCTACATCGGGGACGGTAATATCTTCCAGATCTTCTTCAGGATAATCGATGGTGACTTCCAGGCGGGTAATGAAGTCCGTCAAATCGTGGCGCATGGCACCGATGACTTTAGACAGGCGCCCTTCAAGCTGATTGACGGCACTGGTCAGGCCCTGGCGGCTCTTGGCCTGGATGACATCCATGACGGCTTCGGCCTGGGCCAGATCGATGCGGCCATTGACGAAGGCACGCTGCGTAAATTCTCCGGGATTGGCCATGCGGGCGCCGTGGGCCAGGACCAGGCCGAGGATTTCTTCCAAGGCCTTGCGGCCGCCGTGGCACTGGATTTCCAGTACGTCTTCCGCCGTATAGGAGTGCGGCCCTTTCATGATGAGCATGAGCACTTCATCGACAGGACGGCCGTCATCGGCAACGATGAGGCCATGCTGGATAGAACGGTCCCGGCGCTGGGCCAGGGGCTTTCCCGAAGGGCTGCGGAAAATGGCATCGCCTACGTCATAGGCATGGCTGCCGCTGATACGGATGACGCCGATGCCGCTTTCCCCCAGGGGGGTGGCAATGGCCGCGATCGTATCGGTCGTATCGTACATATGGCAATACTCCTTTCATAGCCAAGGGGCTCGCATGAAGTTTCCTGACATCATGCAAGATTCCTTTTACTTTATAGTTTGTAGAAAAATACTCGAAAGAGGCTGTCTGAATGCGACAGCCTCTTTGTTAAGCTTCATAGGGCAAACTAAAAATTATTCTTGATAGTAAATGACGACGTGGCGGTACGGGTCCTGGCCTTCACTTTCCGTGCGGACCTGCGGGTCGTTCTGCAAGGTCACATGGATGATTTTGCGTTCATAACCGTTCATCGGTTCCAGGACGACGCGGTCGCCGTTCTTCTTGACGCGGTTCGCCAGACGGATAGCCAGCTGTTTCAGCGTTTCTTCCCGGCGATGGCGGTAATTTTCGACATCAAGCATGATGAAATGGCGCGTCGTTTCGCCCTGATTCGTCGTCAAGTTGGTCAGGTACTGGAGGGCATCCAGGGTCTGGCCATGCTTGCCGATGAGGATACCCAGGTTCTTGCCGTGCAGGTGGAGCAGGACTTTATCGGACTTGATCATCTTTTCGATGACGACGTCGATGCCCATGTTCTTGAGCACTTCCTGAAGGAAGGCCTTAGCCTTGGCGGCGGCTTCTTCAGCCGTAAAATCATCGCCTGTTTCGGCTTCAGCCGGTTCTGTTTCTACCTGGGGAACCGCTTCTTCAGCTGCGTCAGCTGCGTTGGCAGCCGGTTCAGCCGCTGCCGGTGCGACGGGCTTTTCCACGGCTGCCGGCTGGCTTTCCATGGTCGGGACCGTCGGTACGCCTTCTTTTTCAGTAATGCGCACTTTCGCCGGCTTGCTGCCGAATCCGAAGAAACCGCTCTTCGGTTCTTCCAAGACTTCGATGTCGACTTCGTCCTTCATTCTGCCGAGACGGACCAGACCGGAGCGAACGGCATCTTCGATCGTTTTTCCTGTAGTTTCGATGGTACTCATGCTTCTGATCGTGCTCCTTTTTTCTTGAGGTGGGTCATGAGGAACTGCTGTGCCCACTGGAATACGTTAGAAACAACCCAGTAAATGACCAGGCCGCTGGGGAAATTCAAGCTGATCCAGCCGATGAATAACGGCATGACGATCTTCATGATTTTCTGCTGTTTAGCCTGTGCATCCGAAGCCGCTACCTGCGTACCGGACATCTGGTTCTGGATGAAGTAAGTCGAAACAGCCGACAGCACCGGCATGATATATGTGGGGTCCGGCTGGCCCAGGCTGGGAAGCCATAAGAAACTTTCAAAGGCCGGGTCGTAGGGATATTCCCGAAGAGCATAGAAAATGGCGATGAGGAATGGCATCTGAATGAGGATCGGTAGACAGCCCGACAAGGGGTTGACGCCCATTTCCCGATACAGTTTGGTCATTTCTTCCTGCATCTTTTTCTGATTGCCCTTATATTTCTTCTGTAATTCTTTGATTTTAGGCTGCAGGGTCTGCATGCCTTCCATGGAACGGATCTGTTTGGCCGTAAGCGGAGCCAGAACCAGTTTAATAATCAAGGTGAGCATGATAATGGCAGCGCCATAGCTCGGATAGCCTACATTCTGGGTAAATGCATAACAGTAATTCATGAATGTCGTCATAATGCCGCTGAGGACATCCATTATTCCACTGAAAAAGCCCAATACTCTCAACTCCTGTTCAGCTGTAAAAATAAGGATCTACGGTACCGGATCATATCCGCCTTTGTGAAAGGGATGGCATTTTAAAATGCGCCTTAGTGCCAAATAACTCCCTTTGACAGCACCGTACTTCTGCAAAGCCTCGATAGCATAGGCAGAACAAGTCGGATAAAACCGGCAGCACGGCCGGTGAAGGGGCGATATGAACAACTGGTAAAACCGGATAAGGGCTATGAAATACCGTTTCATGTGTCATCACTTCTTTTTCAATACCCTGGCATGCCGGAATAATTGCAGGATGCTTTGTTCTGCTTCTTTGTATCCGGCGTATTTTAAACTGCTGCGGCCGATGAGGACCAAGTCGAACCCGTCGCGCAGGTCGAACTGGTGCAGACGATAGACTTCTTTCATCAGGCGGCGGCAGCGGTTGCGTTCGACGGCGCAGCCGATTTTCTTACCCGTTACGAAACCAATCCGGGTCGGCTGTTTCGGTGAGCGCGGCAGGACGTACAGGACGACGCGGCGGTTGACATACGACTTGCCGCGACGGTATACGAGCTGGTACTCACGGTTTTTGCACAGCCGTTGTTCTTTTGTTAGTTCATACATACGTAAATTGTCCTAAAAATGCCAGAAAAACAGAAAAATTCCGCCAACCGGAACTTTTCTGTTTATCTCGTAATAATTAAGCAGAAAGTTTCTTTCTGCCTTTCATGCGGCGTTTTTTCAAAACCATGCGGCCGCCTTTCGTCTTCATTCTTTCGCGGAAGCCGTGAGTTCTCTTTCTCCACAATGTATTCGGCTGATATGTCTGTTTCAAGCTAGACACCTCCTTTGTCGTCATTGACAGTAAATGAATTTACACCATAACAGGTTAATTATAGTAAGCGAAGTCCCGGCTGTCAAGCCCCATTTTTCAAGTATTATATCGTTTGCGCATACCTCATGTATAAGTATTCCGTAAAAATTTTCTTCCCTTAATTTCGGTTTTGTTGTAAAATGTGGATAGATAAATAAGTTGTCAACAATCTATCCACATTTTGTGGATAAGTGGAAAAGAACCGGAAATTCGATGATTATCGTCTTTCCGCCTTTTTGTGTCCTCTTTGTCCACGTTATCCACAATTCAGGCTATACACATATACACTTTATATGGTACACTCTATGTCTCGCACAATTTTACGCACAGATTGGAAGGATTATTATGGACCTGCTCAGCTTATGGGAAAAAATGCTGGCTAACCTGAAACAAGTCTTGCCGAAAGAGATTTTTACCAACTGGTTTGAAGGCAACATCATTCCCTACTCCTATTCCGAAGAAGAAAATCTTCTCATATTGGACACAATGACGAATTTTCTCCGCGACTACGTCAGCAAAAAATACACGGATATCCTAGAAACCGTCGCCCAGGACGCCATCGGCCGCCCGACAAGGGTCCAGCTGATTACGAGCCAGGAAAAGAAGCCCGCTCCCGAAATCCAGCCAGAAGCCGTCGCTGAAACGATCACCCTGCCGAAAAAGCCGGCAGCGCCTCCCGCACCGGCAGCCGCTGCCCCGGCCGGGGACGCGCAGTCCGTCCCGTCAGGACAGACAGAATGGGTCCAGCCTGAATTGCCCATCAGTGACGGTCCGTCAGCCCCCATGCCCGTCGTCAAAGAAGCCGTCCCCGTCACGCCTGATGAAATCCCTTATAATAATAATTTAAATAAAGATTATACCTTTGATAACTTCATCGTCGGCAACAGCAACCGCGTCGCCACAGCCGTCGCCAAGTCCATTGCCGCTGCACCGGCCCAGAAATGGAACCCCTTCTACATCTACGGCGGCAGCGGCCTGGGCAAGACCCACCTGATGCACGCCATCGGCCACGAACTGCTGAAGAACTTCCCCAACATGCGCCTGTTGTGCATCACCAGTGAAGACTTCGTCAACGAATTCATCCAGTGTATCCAAGACAAGAACACGGAAAGTTTCCGCCGCCGTTACCGCAACGTCGATGTCCTCTTCGTAGACGACATCCAGTTTCTGGGCCGTGGGGATAAAGAAAGTTCCAAAGAAGAATTCTTCCACACCTTCAACAAGCTCTATCAGGACAAAAAACAGATGGTCTTCACCAGCGACCGTCCGCCCCGGGACATCAAGAAACTGGAAGAACGCCTGCGTTCCCGCTTTGAAAACGGCATGGTTACGCAAATCGAGCCGCCTGATTTAGAAACGCGCACGGCTATCCTTCGGGCCTGGGCAGAAAAAGAAAATATCACCTGCGACCTGGATGCCCTCAATTACATCGCAGCCAATGTCAGCGAAAACATCCGAAAACTGCACGGCGCCTTCATCCGCGTCCTCCTGGAAGCGTCGCAGTCCAAGAGCAACGTCACCCTACCTTTGGTAAAACACGCCATCCATTACATTACCGACGCCCAGGATGAAAAGAAATATATCACCATCGACGAAATCACGACGTACATCTGTCAACACTATAACATCAATTATAAAGAGCTCATGGGCAAGAAAAAGACAAAAGACATCGCCCTGCCGCGGCAGATTGCCATGTATATGTGCCGCGAACTGACAGGAAATACGTATCCCCACATCGGGACAGCCTTCAACGGCCGCGATCATACGACAGTCATGCACGCCTGTTCGCAGATTCGGAAGAAAATAGACAAAGACAGCCATTTCAAAGAACATCTGGAAAAGATGATGAATGAAATCCGCGGTGTGGATAACTAGGCTGATAAAATTGTACATATATTGTGGATAAGTCAAAAAAAGAAATCTACAGTGGAAATGTGGATAAAAAATGACGATTTGTCCACACGTTATCCACAGCTGTGGACAGCTTAAAATCGCTGTCTTTTTCCACTTATCCACAAATTCACAGTCCCTATTACTAAGACTACTATTTTTTAATTCACATTTAATTAATTTATTCAGCGCAGAAAAGAGGATACTCCATTGAGACTAAAACTGAAAAAAGAAGATCTGAACAAAGGCCTGCAAGCTGTTCAGAAAGTCGCCCAGAACAAAAGCAACAATATATCTTCTGAAAACGGCTTGCTTATCAAAGCCCTCCATGGTATCATCGAGTTCCAGGCCAATGACTACGATATGGGCATTAAGATCACCGTTCCCGGTATCATTGAAGAAGGCGGTGAAGCCTTTATTGCCAATCCTTATTTAATGGAATTGACCCGCCGCCTGCCCAGTGATGAAATCGAAATCATCAAGGAAGATGCCGATACACAGCTGCTCATCAAAGGCGGCAAACTCAAATTTGAATGTCTGACCATGAATCCCGATGATTTCACAGAAGTCGAAATCGTTGAAAACGGCTATGCCAGCTTTACGACGACGAGCGTCGTCATGAAGGACCTCATCGATAATACGTCCTATGCCTGCGCTACTGATGTAGCCCGCCCGATTTTCATGGGGACCTTCCTGGATGTCCAGGGGGATCAGATGACCATGGTCGCCACCGACACGCACCGCCTGGCATTGAAGACGGCTACCCTCGATGCGCCTGTGGATAATCCCTTACAGGCCGTTATCCCCAGCCGATTGTTATCAGAAATTTCCCGCCAGTTGCCGACAGATATCCCGGAAACCGTCGAAATCACGGCAGTCCGTAATTACCTGGCCGTACAGTTCGGCAATGTCTACATTCGGACGCGGCTCATCGAAGGGGAGTTCCCCAATTATCGGCGCGTCATCCCCAGTGACTTCAAGTGCATCGTCACGGTGGACCGGGCCGAATTCACGGGCGCTGTCGAACGCGCTTCTATCGTCGCCAAAGATGCCCAGTACAATGTCATCAACTTCATCGTCGCCGACGACCAGATCAAACTCATGAGCCAGCATCCTGACTACGGTACGGTTGAAGACTACGTCCCCTGCCATTTGGAAGGCCAGGGCCTGGATATTTCCTTTAATGGGAAATTCATCCTCGACATCTTGAAGCATTGCCATGATTCGGAAGTCATCTTGAAATCCAAGGAAAACAGCCCCATGCTGGTCCAGGATAAAGAAGATACTTCCTGTGTATTTGTTGTGACGCCTATGAGGACAAAATAATGGAAACAGTAAACATTACGACACCGATGATCCAGCTCGACCAATTCTTGAAATGGGCCAGTATTTTACAGAGCGGCGGTGAAATCCGCTTTCTGCTGGACGAAAAAAAGATTTTTGTAAATGGAATTTTATGCACTGCGAAACGCAAAAAACTCTATCCTGGAGACAAAGTTGAAATTAAAGGTATCGGTACGTATTTGATTAAAGGTGAATAATTATGATGATTGAATCGGTCCGGCTCCACCGTTTCCGGAATTATGATGATGAAATGATTACCTTTCCCAAGGCCATCATCCTCCTCTATGGGAAGAATGGCCAGGGCAAGACGAATCTATTGGAATCATTATATATGGGGGGCATCGGCAAGTCCTACCGGGGCATCGCCGATGCCGACCTCATCAGCTGGAACCAGGACCAGGCCAGCATCATCATCCAGTTTCAGCGCAGTGATACGCAGCAGCAGCTGAAAATCATCTTATCCCGGACGGCCAAGAAAGAACTCTGGGTCAATGAAACAAAAGTTCCCCAAAAGGAACTGGTCGGGACCCTCAACGAAGTCCTGTTCTCGCCGGACGACCTGCAGCTCATCAAGGGCAGCCCGTCGCTGCGGCGCCGTTTCATCGACATGGAAATCTCCCAGGTCAGCCGGCCGTACTACCGGGAACTGCTGCAGTACAACCGGGCCATTTCCCAGCGCAATCTCCTGCTGAAGAAGATGAAATATGAAGGCATCCATCCTCTCGATGAATGGGACCGCCAGATTGCCGGCTTTGCAGCTTCGCTGGTCGCGAAAAGGCTCGAAGCCCTGCACAAGTTATCCTTTTTAGCCGGCGTCCTCCACAAGCGCCTGAGCCGGGGGACGGAAATGCTGAACCTAACATATGTTCAGCCCTATGGCGGCGGCGACCGGGACCATCAGACCGATCCGGAATGGTACTATGCCCTCTTGCAGCGCCATCTCGAAGAAGATGTGCGCCGTCAGGCGACATCGGTCGGGCCGCACCGGGACGACCTGGTCTTTTCCGTCGGCCCGGCGGATCTGCGGAAATACGGCTCCCAGGGGCAGCAGCGGACGGCCGTCCTGGCCTTGAAATTGTCGGAGCTGGAATACGTCAAGTCCGAGACGGGGGAATATCCGGTCCTGCTCCTGGACGATGTCATGAGCGAGCTGGACCCGGACCGCCGGCAGGCCCTGCTCGATTTCGTCCGCGACCGTATCCAGACGTTCATTACGACGACGGAACCGGGGATCTTTGCCGGCATGGCCGGGTGTCATCCCATTTGCATTGAACAAGGGAGGGTCCTGTCTCATGGAGGAACGCAGTCTTGAATTAAAAAAAGCCGGTTTAGCCATACCGAAAGTATTGGAGAAAAACCGGCTCCTTTTGCCTTATCACTTATACCAGGCCAAACGGGACTGGAAACAGCTTGCTGGCGAACAGATTGCCAAATATTCATATATATTAGATTTTAAGGATAAACAGGTTATCATTGCCGTCATGAACCCGGTATATATGAATTATCTGTTTATGTATAAAAATAAAATTATAGAGGAAATTAATTCTTACGTAGGGCATCGGGCCATTGCCGATGTCCGTTTTGTCAAAAAGGGGAAAAAACCGGTCCGGCCGGTCTATGAGACCTTGCAGGGCGAAAGGGAAGATGTCTTTCCTAAAGAGACTATCAGCCAGGTCCGCCTCGATGACGATACGGTAGCCCGTATCCGCCAGGAAACGGCCCATCTGGCAGAAGGGCTGCGGGAAAAAGTGGTCCAGCTCCGTTTCGCCCAGGCCAAGCGGAAAAAGGCTTACCAGCTGGAAGGCTTCGTTTCCTGTCCCTGCTGCGGCCGCTGGATGGCGCCTGGCGAAAGGCAGTGCCTCTTTTGCCGCAGCGAGGCCCGGCAGGCCTTGAAGCGGCAGATACGCGCTTACCTCGACGACATGCCCTGGCTGTCGTGGGAGGCCGTGGCCGGCTATCTGAAGACGCCCGTGACGGCGGCTGCGGAAGAACAGGCGTACAATGAAGTCCGCCGCAATCTCATCTATACCTATATTGAAAAGGTATATTACGAATACGATACGGCAGCCGATGATTTTACCCTGGCCATGCTCATCACCCGCCGCGTCCCCGGCGATATCCCGCCGAAATTCATCGAGAACCTCGTTGCCAAATACAGAAAGAAGGACGACCATGTATCTTCATCTGAGCCGTAATCTCTCCATCCATGCCGGCGATGTCGTAGCCATCGTCAACCTGACAGGCCGTCAGGGCCGCTCGGTCTGCCAGCATTGCGGCCTGCCTCTCGTCGCCGTCGACGGGATACCGGAAAAGGCCTGGCGCTGCCTGGTCGTCACAGGAAAGCAGGTCTTTGCCCTGCCGGTCACGGGAGAGACTGTGGTCCGGCGCTATCAGAAGTGCCTGCACCCGGCAAGGTATGTATTCAAAAATGTTTGATTTTACGGTATAATAAAGTGTTAGATTGCCTAAATGAATCATTAAAATTGCAAGAAACAGGAGTTGAGAATCTCTATGTCGAAAGACAAAGCTAGATATGGTGCCGAACAGATTCAAGTATTGGAAGGACTGGAAGCCGTCCGCAAACGGCCTGGGATGTACATCGGCAGTACATCGACACGGGGCCTTCATCATCTGGTCTACGAAGTCGTCGATAACAGTATCGACGAAGCTCTGGCCGGCTATTGTACGCACATCGAAGTAACCATCCAGGAAGACAACAGCATCACTGTCGTCGACAATGGCCGCGGTATCCCTGTAGCCATGCATAAGATCGGCAAGCCTGCCGTCGAAGTCGTCCTGACGGTCCTCCATGCAGGCGGGAAATTCGGCGGCGACGGCTATCCCATTTCCGGCGGCCTCCACGGCGTCGGCATTTCCGTCGTCAATGCCCTCAGCGTCTGGACGAAGGTCCAGGTCAAACGGGATGGCTATTTATGGGACATCTCCTTTACCCGCGGCGTGACCGATCAGCCGCTCCGGAAGGTACGCCCTCTGGAAGCAGGAGAAGAAACGGGGACGAAAGTTTCTTTCAAACCGGACCATGAAATCTTCCCGGACACGGTCTATGACTTCAATACCTTGAAGACGCGCCTGCGCGAACTGGCTTTCCTCAATAAAGGCCTGCACATCACACTGACCGATAAGCGCGGCGAAGGCAAGAGCGAAGTCTACTGTTATGAAGGCGGCTTGACGTCGTTCGTCGAATTCCTCAACGAAAGCCATCAGGCCGTCAATCCGACGGTCATCAACGTCGACGGCGAAAAGAACAAGGTCATCGTCGACATTGCCATGCAGTATAACGACGGCTACAGTGAAAATATCCTGACTTTCGTCAACGATATCTTCACTGAAGAAGGGGGCACGCATCTGAGCGGCTTCCGTTCCGGCCTGACGCGTACGATCAACGATTATGGCCGTAGTGCCGGCATCATCAAAGAAAACGAAGACAACTTGTCCGGCGAAGACGTCCGCGAAGGCTTGACGGCGGTCATCAGCGTCAAAGTACGGGAACCGCAGTTCGAAGGCCAGACCAAGACCAAACTGGGCAACAGCGAAGTCAAGGGCATCGTCGACAACATCGTTTCCGACGGGCTGAAAGAATTCTTTGAAGAACATCCATCTGAAGCCAAGGCCATCATCAATAAGACCATTTCTGCGTCCCGTGCCCGCCAGGCCGCCCGCCGCGCCCGCGAGCTGACGCGCCGCAAGAACGCCCTGGAAATCAGCAGCCTGCCTGGGAAACTGGCGGACTGCTCGGAAAAGAATCCGGACCAGACGGAAATCTACCTGGTCGAAGGGGATTCGGCAGGCGGCAGCGCCAAGCAGGGCCGTGATCGTCGTTTCCAGGCTATCCTGCCCCTGCGCGGCAAGATCATCAACGTCGAAAAGGCCCGCCTCGACAAGATCCTGGCCAATGATGAAATCCGTTCCATGATCACTGCCTTCGGCACGGGCATCGGCCAGGAATTCGATTTGAGCAAACGACGCTATGACAAGATCATCATCATGACCGATGCCGACGTCGACGGCGCCCATATCCGGACGCTGCTCCTGACCTTCTTCTACCGTTTCATGAAGCCCCTCATCACAGACGGCCACGTCTATATCGCCCAGCCGCCGCTCTATCAGGTGCGCAAGGGCAAACAGGTCTGGTACTTCTATACGGACGAATCGATGCAGGCCAAACTCGATGAACTGGGCCGTGACAGCAACAACGTCGTCGTCCAGCGCTATAAAGGCCTGGGCGAAATGAACCCGGAACAGCTCTGGGAAACGACGATGGACCCGGAAAACCGGACCATGCTCAAAGTCGAATTGGAAGACGCCGCCGAAGCGGACCGCATTTTCTCGGTCCTCATGGGCGACAAAGTCGAACCGCGGCGCAAGTTCATTGAAGAAAATGCCAAGAAAGTCCGCAATCTGGACTTGTAAGAGGAGGGCCTATGCCGGACATTTCCCGAAAGATAGACTTATTCACTGATTCCGTCATTGCCCGCATGTCGAAAGTGGCCGAAGCCTGCGGCGCCATCAATCTGGCCGAAGGCTTCCCGGACTTTCCGCCGCCTCAGGCCATGCGCGACCGCCTCAGCGAAGTAGCTCAGGCCGGACCGCACCAATACAGCATGGATAATGGCGCAGCCAATCTGCGCCAGGCCATGGCCGACTGCCGCCGCATGTTCACGGGCCAGACTATCGACCCTGAACGGGAAGTCGTCGTCACCTGCGGCGGGACGGAAGCCCTCATGGCGGCTATGATGACCCTCGTCGACCCTGGCGATAAAGTCATCCTCTTTTCGCCTTTCTATGAAGCCTACAGTACAGACGCCCTGCTCTGCGGGGCAGAGCCTGTCTACGTATCGCTCCGCGAACCGGACTATACCTTTGATGCCGATGAATTGGAAGCGGCTTTCAAACAGCATCCGAAAGCGATTTTCCTCTGTAATCCGTCCAATCCGTGCGGCAAGGTATTCTCCCGGGAAGAGTTGATGACCATTGCCAAGCTGGTCGAAAAGTACGACGCCTTCGTCGTCGTCGATGAGGTCTATGAACACATCATCTATGAACCGACGCAGTATACGTATTTTTCTACCCTGCCCGGCATGTATGAACGGACGCTCTGCTGCGGTTCCCTGTCCAAGACGTATTCCATCACGGGCTGGCGCCTGGGCTATATTTTCGCCTCGCCGGCTCTGACGGATGCCATCAAGAAGCTCCACGTCTACCTGACCATCAGTGCGCCCAGCCCGCTGCAGGAAGCGGCTGTGACGGGCCTGCGCTTCGGCCGGGACTATTACGATGGCCTGCGGGCCATGTATACGCGCAAGCGGGATTTCGTCATGAAGCGCCTCGATGACATCGGCATCGGCCATAATGTGCCGCAAGGGGCCTTCTATATGCTCGTCGATATCGGCGGTTATGGGTATGATGACGACGAAGCGTTCTGTCGGGACCTGGCAGAAAAAGTCGGCGTCGCCTTAGTGCCGGCTTCGACGTTCTTCATCGAACCGGTCCATCACCTGGCGCGGCTGCAATTCGCCGTCCGCGATGAAACCCTGGAAAAGGCGATGGAACGGCTCGAAAATATTTCTCTATTGAAAAAATAAGTTGCCTATGGCAACCAGGGGGAGGGATTTTTGATGAAAAAGTGGCAGATTCTCTTAGGAGCACTTTGTATCAGCGTATCAAGTCTGACAGCCTTTGCTGCCGATGAGCCCGCCAAGGCGGAGCCGGCAGCGGCTATCGTCCTGACCGACCCGACGGTCAACGTCAAGAACCTGGACGATTTTTATATCCTCAAAGGGAGTACCTATGATAAAGTGACGGGACTTTTGCAAAATCTGCCGTCCCAGACGACAGGCCTCGTTGGCAGCTACTATTTCCGCGTTGACAAGAATGTCGTCGGCGATTACTTTTATCACGTCAAGGCCTATGATACGGCATCCCACGTCCTCATAGGCAATTATTTCGTCGCTAAGGATGAAAGCTGCGCCTGGAAACTGCAGGCCGGCGACGATGCGGCCCTCATTTATGGCAATGCAGAAAAGCTCATGGATAAGGTCGAAGTCGTCGTCTATCCGAAGAAGATCCCCCTGGGCAGCTACGGCATCATCCGCGTCCATGTACCGGGGATGGTACCCTATGACGTCAAAGCGACGAGTTTGAATACGAAAGTCGCCGATATTACGGAAAAAATGAATATTCATCCCATGCAAGCCGGCAAGACCGACTTGGTCATCGACATCAAGATCGGTGACACTGTGCGCACTGTGACCAAGTCGATTACCATTGTCGATGAAGCCGACCGCCATACGAGTGAACCGTCCCATAGCGGCCCTAGTGTCGGCGTAGGCATCGGCATCGGCTGGGGCGGCGGCTGGCACCACCACGGCGGTGGCTGGCACCACCACGGCGGTGGTATCGGTATTGGCGTCGGCCCTTGGTGGTAACCATTTAAAAGGAGTGTGTATCTATTGTGGAGTTTTCCCTAGGAAAACAATTTCTCGTCATCATTTTGCTGATTTTTGGCAACGGCATCTTTTCCCTCTTGGAAATGGCCATCGTCAGCTGTCATCAATCCCGGCTGGAAGCCCTGGCCGATGAAGGCAGCAAGTCAGCCGCTATTGTCCTGAAACTTCGTGAAAATCCGAATAAGATGTTTTCCATGGTCCAGTTCGGCATTACCCTGGTCAGCCTGCTCACCGGTGTCTACGGGGGCACGGAAATGGCCGGACCCTTGTCGAAATACGTCGCCAAAATTCCGGGATTGGAAAATTATGCCTATACGATCAGCCTGACGGGTATCGTCGCCTTCATCACCTATTTGACGATCATCCTCGGCGAAATCGTGCCCAAGCGCATTGCCATCGACAAGCCGGAAAAAATCGCCTGCCTCCTGGCCCGGCCGATGCTCTACTTTTCCATCCTCTGTACGCCTGTCGTATGGATCCTGTCCTGGTCGACGGCAGTGGTCACGAAGATCATGGGCGTCAATAAACCGGAAGTCCTGCCCGTTACGGAAGATGAAATTAAACTGCTCCTGGAACAGGGCGTCGAACTCGGGGCCTTTGAAAAAGAAGAACCGGAACTGGTAGACCGCGTCTTCCGTCTGGCCGACATGGACGTCGGCGATATCATGACTAACCGGACCCAGGTCGATTGGATCGATGTCGAAGACCCGGAAGAAACGATGATGCAGGAACTGGTAGCCTTTAACCACAATACTCTGCCCGTCGGCCGGGGCTCGCTGGATGATTTCATCGGCATGATTTCCGTCAGCGAAATCTTCCAGAAATACTATGCCGCCGTCCGGAAGGATAAGACCGTTTCCCTGACGACCATCGTCGAAGAGAGCGTCCACAAGCCGATTTATATTCCCGAATCGATGGACATCATGAAAGTCGTCCACGTCTTTCGCGAACACAGCGTCCATGAAGTCGCCGTCCTCGACGAATACGGCAATTTCAGCGGTATCCTGACCTTGCATGATATCCTGGAAGAACTGGTCGGCATCATGCCGGCTGGCGAAGAAGAGAAAAAGGAGGAAGCGAACCGCATCATTCAGCGCGGCCCTAATGAATGGCTCATGGAAGGCCTGCTGACCATCGAAGAGTTCAAGGATTTCTTCGACATCGAAGACGATTTGCCCGACGAAGACGAAGATTTGTATAAGACCCTGGGCGGCCTCATCACCTATGGTGTCGGCCGTATCCCGCGGGAAACCGATACGTACGAGTGGGAAAATTTCACTTTTGAAGTCATGGATATGGACAACCTGAGGGTCGATAAGATACTGGTGACCCGCAGAGATACACCGGATGCCGATGAAAAAGCGGATAAAGGTGCCGATAAATGATCAGGTCTTTGAGAAAGGAAGTTTGTATGGAAATGGGAGAACGCCAGGCAATTTACCAGGTGTCTACGCTGCAGGCCCTGGCCCGCGGCAATTATTACGGCAGTACCGATATGGAAACGCTGCTGACCCATGGCGACACGGGGCTGGGGACGTTTCACGCCGTAGGCGGTGAACTCATCGTCATCGACGGCCATGCTTACCGCGTCTTAGGCGATGGATCGGCTGTGGAAGCGGCCACGAGCGATACGACGCCCTTTGCCACGGTGACGTGGTTGCGGGAACAGGTTCCCGTCAGATTGAAGCGCCAGCCGTCGATTGAAGCCCTGAAGGATATCCTGACCGAGCAGGTCAGGGAACTGGGCATCAATGATGTCTACATCGTCCGCATCGACGGCCATTTCCGCAGCGTATCGGCCCGGACCGAACTGGAACAGCAGGAGCCCTATCTGCCCTTTGCCAAGGTCCTGGAAAAAGATGAACGCCGCTTCACTTTTGAAGATATTGACGGCAGCCTCATCGGCATCTACATCCCGGACTATCTGAGCGGCGTCAATACGTCGGGCTGGCATTCCCACTTCATTTCGGCAGACCGGAAAAAAGGCGGCCATGTCTTTGACCTGGACCTGGAAGAAGGCCGTGTCATCTTCAACAAGGCCGACCGCTTCATTCTCGACATGCCCCATAATAAGCAGTTCGAACGGGGCGACCTGACGGCTGCCTCACAGGAAGAAATCAAACAGATCGAACAAGGGAAATAGTTTGTAGTACGGAGTTTGTAGTTTGGAGAAGATGGCTTTAAATTTAAAACCATCCGCTAACCCCTAGCCACTAACTGCTAACCACTAAGAGCGAATAAAAAAGACCTGTCGCGTTGCGACAGGTCTTTTTTATTCGCTCTTAGTGGAACGGAGAAATAGATTTTTCAGGACCTCGTGGGGGTCCTTTTTTTCTTTTATGATGGCGTGGACGGCTGCCGTAATGGGCAGTTCTACGCTGTATTTTCCAGACAGGTCGAGGAGTGCCTCTGTCGTGCTGACGCCTTCGGCCAGTTTTTTGAAGGGCTTTCCTTCGATGAAGTCCTGGCCGAAGCGGCGGTTATTGCTGTGCAGGGAAAAGAGGGTCGCTTCGTAATCGCCGAGGTGGCTCAGGCCGTAGACGGTCATGGCCTGTCCGCCCATGGCGGCGACAAGGACCGATAGTTCGTGGGCGCCGCGGGCCATGAGGGCTCCTTTCAGACTGGTCAGATGAGCGCCGTCGAGCATACCGGCAGCGATGCCCATGACGTTCTTGGCGGCCGCGCCGATTTCGATGCCCAACAGGTCCTGGCCGTAGTAGAAACGGATGAGGGGACTCGTGAAGGTATCGACTAAGAAGTGGGTCAGGTCTTCGTCAGCCGAGGCGATGACCATGCAGTTCGGCATACCGCTGATGAAATCCTGGACGTGGCCGGGCCCGACCCAGACGGCCGTGCGTACGGACGGTCCCAGTTCTTCTGCCATAACCGTCGTCAATCGCTTGCCGCTTCCTTCTTCCAGACCCTTCATGGCCAGGACGAAGGGCAGGGACGGGGCGAAGCCGGCTTCTTTCAGCTGATGCGTGAAGCTGCGCAGCTGCTGGGCGCTGATGGAGATGATGCAGATATCGGCTGCTGCCAGAGCTGCCGTCAGGTCCGAAGTCAGGCTCACAGAATCGGGCAGGTGCAGGTATTCATTCTGGCGGGTGTCCATAAGTTCCTGTAAGTGCTGGGAACCGGGACGGCCCCATAAGGTGACGTCATGGCCGATGTGGTCGGCGTACCAGGCGTGGAAACTGCCCCAGCGGCCGCAGCCTAAGACGGTGATCTTCATGGAATGCCTCCTTTTATCTTACAGTTTGGCAATGACGGCGTCGCGGTATTCTTCCGTCGTGGCGCTGCCGCCCAGGTCCGGTGTGAGGTGCTGCTTTTCAGCCAGGACTTCGTCGACGGCTTTGCGGATTTTGGCGGCAATGGCCGTTTCGCCGATGTATTCCAGGAGCATGCAGGCTGACCACAAGAGGGCTGTCGGGTTGGCGATGTGTTTGCCGGCGATATCCGGGGCACTGCCGTGGACGGCTTCGAACATGGCGTAGTCGTCGCCGACATTCATGGAAGGCAGCAGGCCCAGGCCGCCGATGAGGCCGCTGGTCAGGTCGGACAGGATGTCGCCGTAGAGGTTGGGCGTGACGATGATGTCGAACTGTTCCGGCCGCATGACCATCTGCATGCACGTGTTGTCGACGATTTTGTCGTCACTTTCGATTTGCGGGTAGTCCTTGGCGATGGTGTGGAAAATATCGAGGAACAAGCCGTCGCTCATCTTGAGGATGTTGGCTTTGTGGACGCAGGTGACTTTTTTGCGGCCATGGGCTACGGCGTAGTCGAAAGCGGCCCGGATGATGCGTTCACTGGCCTTGCGGGTGATGAGCTTAATGGCGTGGACCGTATCTTCATTCATCTTGTATTCGACGCCGATGTACAAATCTTCTGTGTTTTCCCGGAAAGTAACGATATCGACGTTGGGGAAAGGCGTCTTGACGGCCGTATTCGATTTGGCCGGACGGATATTGGCATAGAGGTCGTATTTGTTGCGCAACGTGACGTTGAGGGACCGGAAGCCCTTGCCGATGGGCGTAGTGATCGGCGATTTCAGCAGGAGATGGGTCTTTTCAAAAGAAGCGAATGCGTCGTCCGGGATGAGGGCGCCGTGGCGTTCATATTCGGCAGCGCCGACGTTGAAAATTTCATAGGAAAGGGGCGCTTTGGCAGCGTCGAGAATCTGCAGGACAGCGTCGGTGATTTCCGGGCCGATGCCATCGCCTTTGAATACAGTGATTGTCTTCATGATCTATCTGTCCTTTCTGGGAATATAGTCCATCAAATCGCCGACATACTTGGCTGCCGGACGGACGATGCGGTTGTCGTACAGTTTGTGTTCGATGTTGTGGGCCAGCCAGCCGACCATACGGCTGATGACGAAGAGCGGCGTGTAGAGGTCGCGCGGGATGCCCAGCATGTTGTAGGCGAAGCCGCTGTAATAATCGACGTTGCTGCACATGTTGACACCCTTTTCTTCTTTCAAGGTCTTCATGGCCAGCTTTTCAAAGCGGTTGTAGAAGCGGAAGACGTCGGTCATGCCCTTTTCCTTGGCCAGGATACCGCAGTAGTGGCGCATGATTTCAGCGCGCGGATCCGACAGGGTGTAGACGGCGTGGCCGAAACCATAGACCAGGCCGTCGTGACAGCCTTTGAGTTTCTTGTTGAGGATCTGGTGGATGACGTCGACGATCTGTTCATCCGTAGCCTTGATGCCGATGGCGTCGATGACCTGTTCCATCATCAGGGATACGCGGATATTGGCACCGCCGTGGCGCGGGCCCTTGAGGGCGCCGACGGAGCTGGCCATGCTGGAATAGATGTCCGTATCCGTCGACGAGACGACGATATTGGTGAACGTCGAGTTCGTGCCGCCGCCGTGGTCGGCATGGAGGAATAAGAGCAGGTCCAGGAGCTGGGCTTCTTTGGGCGTGAATTTGCTGTCCGGCCGCAGCATGGACAGGATATTCTCTGCCGTCGAATAGTCCTTGCGGGGATAGTGGATGACCAGGCTCTTGCGGTTATAATAATGGACCTTGGACATATAGGCATAGACGGCGATGGACGGCAGCTTGCTCATGATATTCAGGCCCTTGCGCAGGGTCTGGTAGACGTCGGTATTGTCCGGATCGGGGTCGTAATTGTAGAGCGTCAGCAGGGCGTGCTGCAATTTGTTCATCAGGTTCTTGCCGGGCAGACGCAGGAGGTTCATTTCCAGAAAATCATCGGGCAGATCGTAGCCGTTTTGTAAGACCTTGCAGAAGGCATTCAGTTCATCTTCTGTCGGCAAGTAGCCGAAGAGGAGGAGAAAGCTGGCTTCTTCATATAAGTAACCTTGATAATTTTCGACTTTGGCCAAATCGCGAATGTCGATGCCGCGATAGTACAAGACGCCGTCGCAATCGACTTTTTGGCCTTTTTCGTCACGCTGGTAGCCGACGACATCGGCAATGCGGGTCAGGCCGACGAGGACGCCAGTGTGGTCTTCATTGCGCAGGCCGCGCTTTACGCCGTACTTGGAGAACCATTCGCGGGGAATCTGTGTGTAGTTTTGTGACTTGCCGTAAAACTGGGCTAAGTAAATATTTTTGTCCAATGTGATTCCTCTCTTTCCTGCAAGTATGAATATGGGAGAATAACTTATAAAGTATCGGTTATACGCGAATATTCATAAATTTTATTTTGGGAATAATTTCTAGTATATTCCTGCAAAGTATAAGTTATTATAGCATAATTATGGAGAAAGTAAAATAAAAATCGCGTAAAGTATAAAACGTTTTAAGGGTAGCCACAGCCGTTTTAATTATGATATAATATTTATTGAAATGCTTAAAATTTTATATTGTGAAAATGGATTGCGATATTTTCACAATGAGAAAAGCCATCGCCCAGGCTGGCGGTGACAAAGGAGGGCTTGGAATGATTCAGTTATATGATGGAGGCGCATATCTCGTCAACGGGACGGACATCGTGCCGGAACAGGATGCGGCCAAACTCAGACAGCTCACAGGCAGGACCGTTTCTAAGGAAGAAGGGCGGAAAGGGACCATCGCCTATTCTATCTTAAAAAATCATAATACGTCGGGCTCCATGGAACACTTGAAAATCAAGTTCGACGCCATGGCTTCCCATGACATTACCTTTGTCGGCATCATCCAGACGGCTAAGGCATCGGGAATGGAAAAATTCCCCCTTCCCTACGTGCTGACGAACTGTCATAATTCGCTCTGCGCCGTCGGCGGCACCATCAATGAAGACGACCATGTCTTCGGCTTGTCGGCAGCCAAGAAATACGGCGGTATCTTCGTACCGCCCCACGTCGCCGTCATCCATCAGTACATGCGTGAAAAGATGGCCGGCTGCGGCCGCATGATCATCGGCTCTGACAGTCATACCCGCTATGGTGCCTTAGGGACCATGGCCGTCGGCGAAGGCGGCGGCGAACTGGTCAAACAGCTCTTGTGTGATACTTATGATATCGCCTATCCCGGCGTCGTCGGCGTCTACCTGACGGGCAAGCCGAGTCCGGCCGTCGGCCCGCATGACATTGCCATCGCCATCGTCGGTGCCGTCTTCAAGAACGGCTACGTCAAGAACAAGGTCATGGAATTCGTCGGCCCCGGCGTCGCTTCCATGACGACGGACTACCGCAACAGCGTCGACGTCATGACGACGGAAACGACGTGCCTGTCGTCGGTATGGCGGACCGATGACGACACCAAGGCCTATTTGACCCAGCATGGCCGCGGCGATGCTTATAAAGAATTGAATCCCGCCGATGTGGCCTATTACGACGGCATGATCTACATCGACCTGAGCACCATCAAGCCGATGATCGCCATGCCCATGCATCCCAGCAACGCCTTTACCATTGATGAACTCAATGCCAACCTGGAAGATATCCTCCATGAAACGGAAGAAGCCATCAACGGCCGCATGAGCAACAAGGATTTGAAATACAGCCTGACCGATAAAATCAAAAACGGCAAGCTCCAGGTCCAGCAGGGCGTCATCGCCGGCTGTGCCGGCGGCAACTACGGCAACGTCATGGCCGCTGCCCATATACTCAAGCAGGCTTCCTGCGGCAACGGCAACTTCACCCTCGACGTCTATCCGTCGTCGCAGCCGGTCTATCTCGACCTGGTCCGCAAGGGCGCCGTGGCATCGCTCCTGGAAGCGGGCGCCATCTTCAAGACGGCTTTCTGCGGTCCCTGCTTCGGTGCTGGTGACACGCCGGCCAACAACGCCTTCAGCATCCGCCATACGACGCGTAACTTCCCGAACCGCGAAGGCTCGAAGCCGGGCAATGGCCAGTTCGCTTCGGTAGCCCTCATGGATGCCCGTTCCATCGCTGCGACAGCAGCCAACGGCGGCGTCCTGACGTCGGCCGAAGGCTATATGGACGACTACGTCGAAACGCCCTATGATTACGACGATCAGCCCTACGCTACCCGCGTCTATCAGGGCTTCGGCCAGGCCGACGAAGGCGCTTCCCTGGTCTATGGTCCGAACATCAAGGATTGGCCGGATATGGAACCTCTGGCCGATTCGGTTTTGCTCAAGGTCTGCTCGAAGATCATGGACCCGGTCACGACGACAGACGAACTCATCCCGTCTGGCGAAACGTCGTCGTACCGCTCCAATCCCCTGGGCCTGGCTGAATTCACCTTGTCCCGCCGCGATCCGGAATACGTAGGCCGGGCCAAAGCCGTAGACAAAGTCGAACGGGCCCGCCTGGCCGGCGACTGCCCGGCTGGCGTCGACCCGGCCCTGAAAGACGTCTTCGCCGTCCTGCGCGCTCACTTTGGCAACGTTTCCATGAAAGACGTGGAAATCGGCAGCATGATCTACTGCATCAAGCCCGGCGACGGCTCGGCCCGCGAACAGGCTGCCAGCTGCCAGCGCGTCCTCGGCGGCCTGGCCAATATCTGCCAGGAATACGCGACCAAGCGCTATCGTTCCAATGTCATCAACTGGGGCATGCTGCCTTTCCAGATGGAAGGCCAACCGGACTTTGAAATCGGTGATTACATCTACGTGCCGGACGTCAAAAAAGCCCTCGACGGCGACATGAAAGCCATCAAGGCCTATGTCGTCGGCAAGGACCTGCGTGAATTGTCGCTGTACATCGCGCCCATGACGGACGATGAAAAGAAAATCGTCAAAGCCGGCTGCCTCATCAATTACAACCGGAACCGCTGATTATTCGTCGAAAGTATCGGGGAAGGCGCGGATGCCTTCTTTCGGTGACGTATGATAGTGGTTTTTCCAGGCCCTGTAGAATGTTGAATACGTCGTGAATCCGCAGTCATAGCAGATTTCCGTCAAAGCCCGCCCCTCCTGCATGAGGTGGCGGGCTTTTTGCAGCCGTTTCGTCGTAATGTAGCGGGCGGCGGTCATGCCCGTTTCGGCCTTGAAGAGGTGCATCAAGTAGTCCGGGCTCATGAAAAAGGCGGCGGCCAGGCTGGAAATGGACAAATCGCCGCTCAGGTTGGCTTCGATGTAAGCCAGGAGGCGGCGTATCTTCTCGTTCTGATGGCCCTTCTGGACGATACGGAGCTTGTCTTTCTGCAGGGCCCGGGTCAGGTGGATCATGAACTCCGTAAACAGCGTTTCCTGTAAGAGCGGGTTTTCCGGTCCCATGTCCGACCAGGCCCGGCGCAGGCGGCACGATACATTGTACAAGTTGTCCGCTTCCTGGGGCTGGCGCAGGACGGGAGCCTTGGGCGCCGTGAATATCTGGCCGGCCGGGCAGCCGCGGCGTTCATAGCCCTGCAGATAAGCCGGGGAAATATAAGCGATGATGCGTTCGTAGACATCATCGCCATAGATGATAGGACGGTGGATGCGGCCGGCCGGGATGACGACGATGTCGAAAGGCTGCAAGTCATAGGCCGTCCCTTCGACGTCATACGATACGTGGCCCCGGAAAAAGAGGGTGATCTTGTCGAAGTCGTGGTAATGATAGGGGCAGGTCCACTGCCGCTTATCCGATAGATGGAAGAGTTTTAATTTTTCCGCTAAATAACCCGTCTTTTGCGCCATACCTGTGTCACCTCACACCTTATCTTATAGCGGAATTTGCAATATAAAGAGCATTATCTACATATATTTGCCACTTTCCGCTATTGTATAATAACAACTGTAAGGATTCAAGTAAGCAATGATAGTAGTATAGATATTTTTTCACGGAGGGTTTAACTATGAAATTCGTAAAAATGCACGGCTTAGGCAATGACTTCGTCTTTTTGGAAGATAAAAACGGCGCGGACAAGGATTTTTCCCAGCTGGCCGTCAAGATGTGCGCTCCCCATACAGGTATCGGCGCCGATGGCATCATCGTCATCGTACCGAGCGATAAGGCCGACGTCCGCATGCGCATCATCAATGCCGATGGCAGTGAAGCGGAAATGTGCGGCAACGGCATCCGCTGCTTTGCCAAATACGTTTACGACAACGGCATCATCGACAAGAAAGAATTCGCCGTTGAAACCCTGGCAGGTATCATGAAGCCGAAGGTCACTGTCGGCGACGACGGCAAGGTCAGCCTGGTCACCATCAACATGGGCAAGCCCTTTACGGACCGCGCCCAGATTCCCATGGAAGGCCCGTCCGGCCCGGTCATCGATGAACCCATCGAAATCGACGGCAAGACCTATAACATCACCAGCCTGCTCATGGGCGTCCCCCATACCATGACCTATGTCAAAGACGTCGCCGCCGTCGACCTCCACGAATTAGGCCCGAAATTTGAAACCTATAAGGCTTTCCCGCGCAAGACCAACATGAACTTCGTCCAGGTCATCGACGACCACACCATCAAAGTCCACACGTGGGAACGCGGTGCCGGCGCTACCCTGGCCTGCGGTACCGGCTCCTGCGCCTGCGCCGTCGGTTCCTTCCTGAACGGATTCACCGGCCGCAGCGTCGACGTCCAGCTCTACCTGGGCACGCTGCACATCGAATACAACGAACAAGACGGCAACGTCTACATGACCGGCCCGGCAGCCGTCACCTTCACCGGCGAATGGCTGGGGGATTAAGGGCCGCGGGGCGGCCCGCCGTTAATACGAAACCCTAACCACTAACCACTAAAAAGGGCTTGTCGCCGTGCGACAAGCCCTTTTTCACAGACAGGAGTATCATATGGAAATGTTTTCTATTCGCAAAGGGGGCTTTGTCGACAGGCCGAACCGCTTCATCGCCCATGTTTCTCTCGATGGCGATGTCGTGACTTGTCATATGCCCAATCCTGGGCGCATGTGGGAACTGCTCTTTCCCGGCGTGACGGTCTATGTCCGGCCGGCAGCCAATCCCAAGCGCCGGACGGCTTACGATGTCGTCGGTATCGAGCGCGATGGCGTGCCTATCCTGCTCGATACGCAGTACAATAATGATACGGCAGCCTGGCTGGTCCAGGAACACCTCATCCCGGGCTGGGAAGACTGGGACCTCATCCGCCGGGAAATCACCGTCGGCGACAGCCGTTTCGACCTGCTCCTGGGCCGGGGCGAAGAGCGCTTTTTCGTCGAAGTCAAATCGTGTACCCTCTTTAGCCGCGACGGCGCCATGTTCCCCGATGCCGTCACCGAACGGGGCCGCAAACATATCTTGGAATTAGCCGCCATGAGCCGCCAGGGCATCCACACGGGCGTCTTGTTCCTGGTCCACTGGGACCGGGCCCGCTGGTTCCTGCCGGATTACCATACGGATCTGGCCTTTGCCCAGGCCTTTTATGAAGCGGCGCCGCACTTGGACTGGAAGGCCCTGGCCCTGCACTGGGATGGCTCGTTTTCAAGGCCCGGCGTAGCCGGCGTCCTGACCTATCCCCAGTCCATCCTGGAACGGGAAAACCATGACAGCGGTGATTATTTATTCATCCTTCATCTGGCAGATGCGAAGGATATCGCCATCGGCTCGAAAAGGGAGTTCCCTTTTCCTGCCGGCTATTACGTCTATACCGGGTCGGCCCGGAAGAACCTGGCTGCCCGTCTGGCCCGCCACAGCCGCAAACGCAAGAAGATGCACTGGCACATCGACTACCTGCGCCAGGAAGCCGACGTCGTCGCCGCCCTGCCCGTCCGGACGGCGGATGACCTGGAGCACGACCTGGCCCGGGCCGTCGATGCCGTGGCAGACTGGCGTATAGAGGGCTTTGGCTGTACCGATTGCGACTGCCCGTCCCATCTCTTCGGTTTTGCCGAAAATCCCATCCATTACCGGCCTTTCATCCAGGTCGTCGAAGACTTCCGCATGAACCGCCTGGCCTCGTTGATGACCGATACAGGCGCTTTCGTGAAAAAAGACTAGTCAGGCCCTTTTTTTATGCTATAATGGGGTAAATCGAGATTTGCTAGGGGGAGATAAAGACATGGAACGCTCACAAGCATTGGCTTTATTGCAGAAATATAATCAGGAACCTTTTCACATCATGCATGCCCTGACCGTCGAAGGCGTTATGCGCTGGTATGCCCAGGAACTGGGCTATGGCGACGACGTCGATTTCTGGGGACTCGTCGGCCTGCTCCACGATGTGGATTTTGAAAAATATCCGGACCAGCACTGTAAAAAGGCACCGGAATTACTGGCTGAAATCGACGCCGACGATGCCTTTATCCATGCCGTCGTCTGCCATGGCTATGGCATCTGTGTCGATGTCGCACCGGAGCACTTGATGGAAAAAGTCCTCTATGCTGCCGACGAATTGACCGGGCTCATCTGGGCGGCTGCCAAAATGCGTCCGTCTAAGAGCACAAAAGACATGGAAGTGAAGAGTCTCAAGAAGAAATTCAAAGACAAGCGCTTCGCTGCCGGCTGTTCACGGGACGTCATCAAGCAGGGGGCAGAAACCCTGGGATGGGACCTGAACGCCCTCTTTGAAAAGACGATTTTAGCCATGCGCTCCTGTGAAGACGGCGTCCGCAAGGAATGTCTGGATCTGACAGGCGTAGAAGAATAATTAGGAGGAAAACCACTATGAAATTACGTAAAATGATGATGACCACCGTAGCCGCAGCTATGCTGACCCTCAGCGCTGCCGGCGCTTCTTTCGCATCGGGCCTGGGTACGATCAATGCCGGTGCCCTCTTGCAGCAGCATCCGCAGTACGCGAAGACCATGGCTACCTGGCAGTCCGATGTCAAATCGGCTCAGCAGGATTTCCAGAAAGAATTGAAAAAGACCAGCGATAAAAACGCGCAGCAGGCACTGGTACAGAAATACAATACGAAACTGAACCAGCAGCGCATTGCCCTGTTCTCGCCCTTGGAAAAGGATATCCTTGCTAAGACCCAGGCCGTCCAGAAAGAAAAAGGCCTGGACTACGTCGTCCTTTCGGGCTCCGTCGTCATCGGTCAGGCCCAGGACATCACCAAAGACGTCGCTGCTAAATTGAAATAGTACCTAGTTTTTAAATTTTTAACCATCCGCTAGCCACTAACCACTCAAAAGGGACTTGTCGCATGTGCGGCAAGTCCTTTTGCATTCATGGAATTTCCAAAACGGGCAAAAAGCGCAAAGGTTGTCTTAGGGCGTTATCTTTTATTCCCTATGGCTCTAACGTATGATAAGAGTACGAAATGAGTCATTCGGAAACCAAAAGAAAAGGAGAACACGTACATGGATATTATTGCAATCGTCCTAAGTTTATTTTTACTCGTAACATTTGCTTATCGCGGATTCTCGGTTATCCTCTTCGCACCGATTTTCGCCCTCTTTGCCGCCAGCTTTTCGGGGCTGCCGATTTTACCGGGGTATACGGAACTGTTCATGGCTAAGGCCGTTACCTACATTAAGTCCTTCTTCCCGGTCTTCCTCCTCGGTGCCGTCTTCGGCAAGGTCATGGAAGAAACGGGCATGGCCCGCAGTATCGCTATGGAAACGATCAAGCTCATCGGGAAAGACAAGGCTGTCTTCGCCGTCGTCTTTGCCTGCATGATTCTCTGCTACGGCGGTATTTCCATGTTCGTCTGTGCTTTCGCTGTCTATCCTTTCGCTGCTGCGCTGTTCCGCGAAGCTGATATTCCCAAACGCTTGATTCCGGCTTGTTTTGTCGCTGGCGTCTTCACGGCTACCATGGACTGCTATCCTGGTTCGCCGCAGATCCAGAACATCATCCCGACGATTTATTTGGGAACGACGACCTTTGCCGCTCCTGTCTTGGGCTTGATTTGTGGTACGTTGTTAATCGTCCTCTGCTTTATTTACCTTGAATTCCGCCGCAAACAGATGGCTCGTTCCGGCGAAGGTTATGGCAACCATACCCTCAATGAAACGGTCATCGATCCGGAAGCTTCCCTTCCGCCCTGGCAGTTGTCTATCATCCCGCTCATCGTCGTCCTGGTTTTGAACTTCTACTTCTCCATGATTTTCCAGTGGGATGATGCTTTGTTGGAACCGTTCCGCGCTATGAACGTGCCTCTCCTGGCCAAAGGCGTCCACAACGTCGTCGCTATTTGGGCCTTAGTCCTCGGCCTCTTGGCTGCTATCATCATCGCCGCTGCAACGGGCCGCAAGTTCATGTCCAAGAACACCAGTGTCAAAGCTGCTCTCAATGCCGGCGCTTTAGGATCCCTGTTGGCTATCATGAATACGGCATCAGAAGTCGGTTACGGCAACGTCATTTCGTCCTTGCCGGGCTTCCTGGAAGTAGCTGATGCTCTCCTCGGTATCGGTCAGGGGATGCCGCTGTTCAACGTCGCTTTGATGGTCAATATCTTGGCAGGTATCACTGGTTCTGCTTCCGGTGGTTTGAGTATCGCCCTTGATATCTTTGGTCAGCACTTCCTGGCTGAAACGGCTGCCGTCGGCATTCCGGCTGAAGTCGTCCATCGTATTGCTGCCATGGCTTCCGGCGGTATGGACAGTCTGCCCCATAACGGCGCTGTCATCACGACCTTGGCTATTTGCGGCCTGACTCATCGCGAAGCCTATAAGGATATGTTTGCTATTACTCTCTTGAAAGTAGTCGTTGCCTTCTTCGGCGTATTCTTCTACATGCTCACTGGTATTGTTTAAAGAGGTTGTCGCACGAAGGTTTCTACCATCATGTGTGGTTCCTTTCAACTTCAAACTAAAAAAGGCGCTGTCTTCGAGGACAGCGCCTTTTTTAGTTTCCTTCTTTCAAATCATCGGCACAGACTTTTCCGATGCGTGTGAGCAGGTTCAGTAGTTCCTCTCGCTCTTCTGGCTTAAAATCTTTAAAGACCATGTCGTTCAGTTCTTCGATACGCTTCTGGACCGGTTCTTTGATGGCCATGCCGGCAGCCGTCGGTTTGACGCGGATGCTGCGGCGGTTATTGGGGTCGAGGATGCGGTCGATGAGGCCGCGCTTCTGCATCCGGTCGAGGACGCCGGAAATGGTGGAATTTTCGACGCGCAAGATGTTGGCGATTTCCTTTGGTGTCAGTGTTTCATCTTTCCAGAGACAGGCTAAGACGCCGTACTGACCGGGAGTGATGCCGAATTCTGACAAGTTCTCAGAGAAAATCAAAAAAACTTCGTGTTGTGAAATGGTTAGCAAAAAATTAATGCATCTCGTGTAATCCACAGGATATCTGCCTTCCTTCTGACAATATTTCGTATTACCAATTACTATATATTTTATCATATTTTCGTATATATATCTATTGCCTTTTTAGGAAATGCAAGAAAAAGAGGCCGTATGTGGTAATTCCCTGTCAAGTGCCGTATAATGGATAGGAAAACAGAAAAAGGAAGGCATACTATGAAACGCAAGCAAATTTTTGGCTTCGATTATACTCATAACGAGTACATGAAAATATTCATGTATCTCCTTGTCGGCGGATCAGCGGCTTTATTGGAATGGTCGCTTTTTTATATTTTCTTCCGGCTGTTATCAGCGGGCGCTGTGTTTTCGATGCAGACGCAGACCGTCTTAGCTGCGACGACATTGGCTTTTGCCATGTCGACGCTGTATCATTATGTACTTTGTAACCGCTTCGTCTTCGACAGCGGCAGCCGTTATCACCGCGGCACGGAAGTGTCCCTGGTCTTCCTGGTCAGTACCATCGGCCTGGGCTGGAATCTCCTGCTCATGTGGTTGTTTACCTCACCGGTTATTTTAGGTCTGAATCCGATGGCGTCAAAAATCATGGCCAGTGCTATCGTTACTGTTTGGAATTATGTATCTCGTAAAAAATGGATTTTTAACTAAGGGGGTATCTTTATGGCACGAGCAGCGCGGATTATGGAAATTTTACAGGATATGGTTCATATTGACAGTGAAACGAATACCCCTAAGGAAAGGCAGATGGAAAGCTATCTGCAACACTTCCTCTCTCATCTCGACGGCGTCGTCAGCGGCCTCATCCATGTGCCCGACGATACCTGCCAGCGGTCTGTCGTCTATGGCCTCGTCCGCGGCAGTACGGCTCATACCGTCATTTTCATGAATCATCATGATGTCGTCGATGTGGAAACATATGGCTATCTGCGGGATCAGGCCTTTGATCCGCAAGGGCTCTATAAGGCACTGGAACGGGCTTCGCTCAGTGACGAAGTGCGCCGTGACTGGGAAAGCGGTGAATGGCTCTTTGGCCGCGGCTCCTGTGACATGAAAGGCGGCGCAGCTGCGCAACTAGCCGTCTTTGAGGACTATTCGTTCCATCCGGCACAGGCCAGCTTACTTTACTTATCCCTGCCTGATGAAGAAACGTATTCAGCTGGCATGCGGACGGCCATTACCTTGCTCAATGACTTGCGGTCTTCTTATGGACTGACCTACGATATCCTCATCGACAGCGAGCCGAACCATAAGGAACAGGGAAAACTCGTCGCTTACACCGGTTCTGTCGGAAAGATACAGCCTGTCGTCCTGGTCCAGGGCAAGCCTGTCCACATCGGCTGCTATGATAAGGGCATCAATCCCGTGGGCATCCTGGCCCACCTCATCGCGGCGACGGAAGGCAGTCCGGACCTGACTGACTGCTGTGATGGCGAACAGACGCCGCCGCCGGCCTGGGTCTATCTGCGGGACCGCAAGGAACGCTATGACGTGACCCTGCCTCAGCGGGTGGCAGCGGCCCTAAACCTGCTGACTTACGACAAGACGCCCGATGACGTCATGTACGTCCTGCTGGAAGAAACGCGGCGGGCTGTCCACGACCTGCAGCAGACCATGGGCAGTGATTTGCCCGTTTCCGTCTGCAGTGCCGATGAGCTCTTGCAGCAGGCTTCGGCTTATCCCGGTTTCGACGTCTTCTATGAAGCGGCCAAACAGGCTTCTTTCGTCGCCTTGCAGGAAGGCAGCAGTACTTATGTTGAAGAGACGATACATCTCTTGGAGCAGATCCTCGATTTCACGGGCATGACGGCGCCCATGGCCGTCGTCGCCTTTGCGCCGCCCTATTATCCGGCGGCTGACAGCCTGTCGTTCCCGACGCCGGCCTTTACGGGCCTGTTGGAAAAAATCCCGACTCTGATGGATGTCCGCTTCGACCGCTATTTCAACGGCGTTTCCGATTGCAGCTACTGCTGCGTCGACCCCGATTTCGATGAAAGTATGGTCGAAAAGAACCTGCTCCTCTGGGGCAAGGCCTATCCCTTCGACTTGGACAGTCTGAAAAAATTACAGATTCCCTTCCTCCTCCTGGGACCGTGGGGCAAGGACCTGCACGAAGGGACGGAACGCGTCCATATCGACAGTGTGAGCCGGAAATTGCCGCATATCCTGGACGCCATCATTTCTTACGTCGGCCGGAAATAATCATAAAAGTATGGGGAATAGTCCTAATATGACTAAAAATCATGAAGTAGTGTGACGCACTTGTGACAAAGATATGGTATACTAGAAAATAATAATGTCATAGGTGGCACTATTAAATATCAATAGGAAGCTGGGATTTATGATGAAAAAGAAATCTTTAGTACTGGCTGCAGTCATGGCAGCCTGCGCTACTTCCTTTGCTTTCGCTACGCCGCAGACGCAGTGGAACCAGGGACAGTGGCAGCTCGATTTAGGCGCTTGGAACCCGAAAGCTTCGGTTGACTCCAGCAACTGGGAAAAAGTTCCTTTTGCTACAAAATATGGTCAGGAAGATTCTGACTCCAAATGGGACTTCCAGGGCGGCCTCGGCTACGGCCTTTCCGACAAATGGGCTTTGCAGTACAACTACTACGGCTTGAAGACCAAGAGCGACAACAACAAGTCTTACAAGACCGATGGTGATGAACACGAAGTAAACCTCGTTTACTCCATCAACAAGAACTTTGCTGCCTTCGCTGGCTGGAACCGCATTAAGAACGATCTCGGCGGTAACGCTAACGACACCAACAACGTCGCTCAGATCGGCTTGATCGCCAAAGCTCCGCTGGCTAAGAACCTCGACTTCTACGCTAAAGGCGCTATCGGCACGGAAAAGACGACCATGTGGGAAGCTGGCCTCGGCTACAGCATCACACCGGACCTCGACATCAGCGCTGGCTATCGTTACTTGAACACCAAATTGGCTGATGGCGGCGATTCGACCTTTGGCAACAAAGACGACGCTAACATCTCCTACAAAGGCTTCATCGCTGGCCTCTCCTATCGCTTCGGCGGCGGCCACAAAGAAGCTCCGGCTCCGGAACCGGTTTACACGCCGGAACCGACTCCGGCACCGGTCGTTGAAACTCCGGTCCAGAAGAACGACTACTACGTTGAAAGCGTTCACTTCGGCTTCGATGAAGACTAGCCGCTCGCTTCCGAACGCGCTAAGATGGACCACTTCGTTCAGGTTGCTAAAGCTAACCCGAACGATACGTTCAAACTCGTTGGCAACACCGATGCTAAAGGCAGCGATGCTTACAACGATGACCTCTCGAAACGCCGCGTAGACAACGTCGCAGCCTATGCTGAAAGCCAGGGCATCCCGGCAACACAGATGCAGCTCGACTACAAAGGCAAGACGGATCCCATCAGCACCAACGACACCGACCAGGGCCGCGCTGACAACCGCCGCGTAGATATCTGGCAGAATCACTAAGTTTAGTGGCTCGTGGCTCCCCTTATAGGGGAGCTGGCCGCCGAAGGCGGTCTGAGAGGTTGCTTTTGACCAAAAAAGCCTCTCGCATGATGGTAGAAGCTTTCGTGCGAGGGGTCCTTTTTTTCTGTAGGGGTTCGCACGTGGAGCCCCCTACAAGCCACTAACCCCTAACCCCTAACCACTAACCACTAAATTCTCTCAAAAAGGGAATTTTTCCTTGCCAAACTTCGTTTTTCACGATATAATAATGTAGCTAACTTAATAAAAGTACTGGTGCGTGGTAATCCGCCGGGGCTTGTGCAATGGGAACCTATGAACCTTGTCAGGTCCGAGAGGAAGCAGCAATAAGTAGACATTTCCATGTGCCACGAGGAAACCTGGCGGGTTATCATACACGAGTACTTTTCAGTTGGTAAAAGCAGCGGTTAGCTGCTTTTTTTCGTATACGGAAGGAAAAGGACTCATGGCATATATTGCGTTATACCGTAAGTGGAGGCCCAGGAATTTTGAAGATGTCGTTGGCCAGTCCCACATTACGGAAACCCTGCAAAAAGCGATAGATACGGACAAAGTAGCCCATGCTTACTTGTTCTCCGGCCCCCGCGGGACGGGCAAGACGAGCACGGCTAAAATTTTTGCCCGGGCCATGAACTGTGTCCACGGGCCGACGTCCCACCCGTGCAACGAATGTGAAGTCTGCCGCCACATCATGAGCGGCGAATCCCTGGATGTCGTCGAAATCGACGCTGCTTCCAACCGCAGTATCGAGGACATCCGGACCCTGCGGGAAACGATTAAATTCATGCCTGCCGAAGGGCATAAGAAAATTTATATCATCGATGAAGTGCACATGCTGACGACCGAAGCTTTCAATGCCCTGCTGAAGACCCTGGAAGAACCGCCGGCCCATGTCATCTTCATCCTGGCGACGACCGAACCGGAACGGATTCCCATGACCATCCTGTCGCGGTGTCAGCGCTATGAGTTCCGGCGCATTACCAGTGATGATATTGCCAAGCGCCTGCTCTACGTGGCCGGTCAGGAACAGATCGACCTGACCAAGGGTGCGGCTCATATCCTGGCCGTCCAGGCCGACGGCGGCATGCGCGATGCTCTGAGTATGCTCGACCAGTGCGTCAGCAACACGAGCGGCACTATCGACGAAGGCGTCGTCCGCGATTTACTCGGCCTCATCGGCAAAGACTGGCTGTTTTCCCTGGCCCAGGCTATTTTCGATGGGAAAGGCGATGTCATCATCAAGGCTGTCGATGACGTCATCCACATGGGCAAGGAGCCGCGGGTCATCCTGACGGAATTGCTGGCCCATCTGCGGGCTGTCATGCTCTGTCAGGCTGCGCCTTCGTCGGATACCCTTTCAGCCTATGATGACTGCCTCGATGAACTTCGCAGGCAGTCCGGCGAATGGACGGCAGATAGTGTTTTTCAGGTCCTGGCGATTTTGCAGCAGGCCTTATTGACGGCCAAGACGTCGCCGGTTCCGCGCATTGCCGTGGAAATGGGCCTGCTCATGGCAGCGCGGCAGCTGACCCAGCCGCCTGCCATCAGTATATCGGCTGTGGCTCCCCAGGCTTCGGGGAGAAAAGCCAAGACGGCGGCTGCCACAAAGCCGGACGTCATCCCCGTACCGGAAGAAGAAGATTACAGCGGGGCTTATGGTCCGGAAGAAGCGGTCCCCTTCCCGGAAGATGAGTTTACCTCTCCCGAACTGGTTCCGGCCGTCCGTCCGGCCGCTCGGGAAGCGGCAGCGCCAGTCCCTCAGCCGGTGCGCACCGTTGAGCCCGCAG
>ENA-OURS01000039-OURS01000039.1-human-gut-metagenome-genome-assembly--contig:-NODE-39-length-150326-cov-8.165408_pt1 | contig 150326 bp, 132 predicted proteins | sample MGYA00242109_ERZ509010 | MGnify/ENA primary metagenome ERZ509010 (study PRJEB26280, sample SAMEA2338774) | human gut metagenome | biome: human gut; feature: human-associated habitat; material: faeces... | reverse complement strand
CGGAGAGTTTCTCTTAACTTCCTATTGATAGTGCAAAGATAAAAGTTAACTGAAAACGTGTCCGTTTTGCGGACTTCCTCCCTCACATCTTTCCGATACGCGTCACCACCACACTCCGTGGTGCACGTCTACGATATAGGCGACGCTGGCGCGAATCTACCGTCTGCATGATGCCGTGTCAGCGACGGAGTGCGTGATGGCTGGCGCTTCGCAGATGCGCTACTACGGAATAGTAGAAACAACGCACCCCGACGGGAATCCGCCGGGGTGCACCATTATCAATATGTTGTAATGATTTTTACTTCACTACCACTTTCACTACTTTCTCGCCTGCACGAACCACGTAGAGTCCGGCTGCCACAGAGATTGTTGCCTCGCCGTCAACCTGTGCCGACGCTGCCAAGCGGCCGTCTACTGTGTAGACATTCACACGGCCTGCGAAGCCATCGACAGCGATTGCGCCCTCTGCGCCACGCACTGCCGCTCCGCTTGCCTCAACCACATTCACGCCAGCGTCACGCTGACCCTTGAAAGTAACGTTGATAGGCATTGTAGCACTCAAATCATCTGGATAATCAGTATACCAGCCAACGGTGATAGCCAAGTCCATAGCTCCATCGGCAGTCTCAGTGCCCGCCAAGTCGACCTTTGCGTGGATTTCGCCTCCGGCAAGGCTAAGGTCGTTGACCGAACCTGCGAGATCAAAACCAGTAGCGTTGGCAGTGCGAGTCACGCCCTCAATCACGATGTCGCCACAAGGCAATTCCGTTTCATTGATTGTGATGCGGAAATCAGGCAGTTTGAACATATAAACGCCCTCGTCGATTGTCTGGAGATAAACTTTCGCATCCTGACCGCTGACAAGCATCTCGCTTAACATTTCAACGTCCAATTTACCAGGATATTCTGTAACAACGCTGTCGTACTTCTGACCCTTGAAAGTAACGTTGATAGGCATTGTAGCCTCCAAATCTTCTGGATAATCAGTATACCAGCCAACGGTGATAGCCAAATCCATAGCACCCTCGGCAGTCTCAGTGCCCACCAAATCAACCTTTGCGTGGATTACGCCTCCAGCAAGGCTAAGGTCGTTGACCGAGCCAGACAGCTTACCATCTTTGCGTGTCACGCCCTCAACCACAATGTCGCCGCATGGCAGTTCCTCTTCATTGATTGTGATGCGGAAATCAGGCAATTTAAACACATAAGTGCCATCAGCCGACTCCGACAAAGACACACGAGCATCCATACCGTCGGCAATCTTCTCGCTCAACATTTCAACGTCCAATTTCCCGTTGTAGTAAGTTTGTGCCGACACGCCCATAGCCACGGCAAAAACCATCAATAACAATGCGTAAAATTTCTTCATATTCTTATCGTTTAGTTAATTATTTTCTTTTTTACCGACTGCAAAGATAGTGCAAGGCGAGCGAAGCGCAAAACAAATTTATTTGATTTTGCATTTCCGAGCCGCAGCCTATCTTATCAAAAGATAGTGCAAGGCGAGCGAAAAACCGTGCAAGCCGCAGCCTATCTTTTGAAACGACCTCTACATTCCGCCGGCAAAGCCAAGCGACAGCACACGCGCCGATGCAGCACCGGCAACCTGCAACGCATCGCAGCAGGCAATCACCGTAGATCCCGTTGTTATCACATCGTCGACAAGCAGCACATGCTTTTCCCACACCTCCGGCTTCGCCACAAACACCCCCGCCACATTGGCATGGCGGTCGGCAACGCTTCGATGAGTCTGCGTGGAGTGACGCTTTACAGCAGCAAGCGCCTCCACCATCCGTATGCCCGTAGCCGCCGCAACCCCCGATGCTATATACGCACTTTGATTGTAGCCACGGCGTGCAAGCTTGCTGCTGTGGAGCGGTACAGGCACAACCATGTCCACGCCGTCGAAAAATCCGCCAGACAGCAGCTCGCATGCAAACAAGCGCGCCATGTCGTAGACAATCCGCGGACTGTTGCGGTATTTGGCATCTTTTAGAATCTCAGCGTAAGGACTGGCGCGATGATACTCAAACATCGACACCGCACGCTCCACAAGCCTGCTGCCGAGCAGCATACGCTCCACCTCCGGACAGCCACCCTGAGCAATCACCACACGCGGCATCACCGCCAGACATGACAGACACACCGACCGCTCGCCGGCGACCAGCCTCTCTCCGCACACAGGACACAACCGAGGGTAAAACACCTCGGCAACACTATCAATCAGCCTCTTCAATCCCATCGTCACAAAAATCTTCAGCACCGTCGACAATCCCAGCCATCACCTTCAGCACAAGCGACGGCTCGTAGCCTCGCGACGCGCCATAGCGCATCAGCGACGCCTTGCGCTTATAAGGGTCGGCAACCGTCAGCGTGCGACTTTTCGCCGCAAGCAGCGTGCGTAAATTCGCCACATACTCATCATCATCGATTTCAGCCATCGCCTCCTCAACCACATCACCAGCCACACCATTGAGCCGCAACTGATGGCGTATCTTCACCCGTCCCCAAAGGTCGAAGCGCGACTTGTCGTAGACAAACGCATGGGCATAGCGGCTGTTGTCGATAAACCCGTTGTCGACAAGCCATTCCACCACCCTGTCGGCATCGCCAGTCTCCGCGCCCCACTGACGCAGTTTGCGACGCATCTCCGCCTCAGCATGCTCGCCACGCGAGCAGAGCGACGCAGCCCTGGCGAGAGCCGACTCGTAGGTCAGCTGCCGCTTCACCATCGGTCGCCTCCTTTCACGGCACGCACAAAACGCGGGCGACGGCTGATGTCGGGACGCACCTCCACATCGACATATCCCATCGCTTCAAGCATCTGACGCATCTCTGCCGAAAAACGGCTGTTGATTTCAAAATACAGCCGTCCGTTCTGCCGCAAAGCCCCAAGTCCGTAGCGGGCAATGGCGCGATAGAAGCGCAACGGGTCGGCATCAGGCACAAACAGCGCCGTGGCAGGCTCATAGTCGAGCACATTAGGCTCCATCGCCTTTCTCTCGGAGTCGGCGATATACGGCGGATTGCTCACAATGATGTCGTAGCGGCACGCATCGCCCGAGAGCGTAAGGATGTCGCGCTTTGCAAACGCCACATCAGCCTTCAGCGCCTCGGCATTGGAACGCGCCACGCTTAGCGCGCCGTCGGAGATGTCGATGGCATCGACCACGGCAAACTTCAATGCCAGCGCAAGCGACACGGCTATGCATCCGCTTCCAGTGCCGCAGTCAAGCACCCGCAGGTCGGTTTTCTTGTTGTCATCAACAATCCAGTCAACGAGTTCCTCGGTTTCCGGACGCGGGATAAGCGTTGACTCATCCACCTTAAATGTATGTCCGCAGAAATACGTTTGTCCGAAAATATACTGAATTGGTCGATTTTTCAGCAGTTCATCCACTACTTTATCAATTTTTCCAACGATAAACCCCGACAAAACACTATCTTTGTGGAGCAAAATGTCGACAGGCTCGTAGCGCATCAGTTGACGGAATATGATTCTGACAAAGGCGTCGATCTCCCCTTTCGCATATTTGTCGGAAAGGCGATGGCGGATATTTGCTATAGTCTGACTTAAAACTTGGTCGTGCATGTCTACAATCGATTTTTTCACTTGTACAAAGGTATTAAATTCTTATGAATATTGACGAAACATATATGAGCCGCGCGCTTCAGCTGGCAAAAAACGGATTCGGACGCGTGTCGCCCAACCCGATGGTGGGCGCCGTGGTGGTGGCTGACGGACGCATCATCGGCGAAGGTTTCCACCGCCAATGGGGTCATGCGCACGCCGAGGTCAACGCAATCGCCTCTGTCGCCGAGGCCGACAGACGGCTGCTGCGGCAAAGCACCATCTACGTCACGCTTGAGCCTTGCTCGCACTACGGAAAGACTCCGCCTTGCAGCAAACTGATCATCGACACCGGCATTCCCCGCGTCGTGGTGGGCTGCCTCGACCCGTTCAAGGAAGTGAGCGGACGCGGCATCAAAATGCTGCGCGAAGCCGGAGTGGACGTGACCACCGGAGTGCTTGAACGCCAATGCCAATGGATCAACCGCAAATTCATGACCGCCCACACTCACCACCGCCCTTACGTGACGCTGAAATGGGCGGAGTCGGCCGACCGTTTCGTTGACAGCGACGGCAGCCAGGAAAAAGCCGTGATTTCATCGCCAACGACAATGACGCTGATGCACCGCGAGCGCACCGGATATGACGCCATAATGGTGGGAGCCAACACCGTGCGCCGCGACAACCCGTCGCTGCTGCCTCGCCTGTGGACAGGACGGAAACCGCTGCGCGTGGTGATGAGCCACAACAGCTGCTCCGACCTCGCCGACCGACAGATTTTCAGCGACGGCAACCGCACCCTCCTCTACTCTTCAAGCGGACACACACTGCCAAACGCCGGCGAGGGCGTGGAAGAGGCGTGTCTGCCGGAATCGATTGCCGACACACTCGCCGACCTCTACCGCCGCGGTGTCACGTCGCTGCTCGTTGAAGGCGGCCCGTCGCTCCACCGCGCGTTTCTCGACAGCGGCATCTGGGACGAAGCGAGAGTGGAACGCTCCGACGCAATTTTAGGAGGCGGAGTTGAATCAGCCCCTATGCCCCAAGGGCGCATGAAAGTGCAACGCATTGAGAATCGTTTAATATTCAACATTATACGATAAGTTTTTTGGTTTTGTTTGACTGTTTAACACATTTTCTATACAGTCATTGACAAAATAGTTATAAATTTGCACTTTAAATAAAGTTACATAGATGAGAAAATTAATTCCGATATATGCCATCCTGACAGCGTTAACGCTGATTGTTTCGGCATCATGCAATTCATCAGGCAACGGCGACAATGAGCCAACAGTCGTTTCTGCCAACACTCTGGTTTCTAACTTCAGACTGCAGAAGAACGACTCTGTAATGACGTTGCTCGACTCGATTCCTTTCACCATCGACGTGAACCGTCGTTTGATCTACAATCCCGACTCGCTGCCGAAAGGCACCGACATCACACGCCTCGTGGCAAGCATCTCGCTGGCTTCAAGCACATCGGTGGGCGAAATCTCCATCTCCGGAGCCACAACGATGAAGGACACCACCTACACCTACAACGCATCGGCAACCGACAGCATCGACTTCACCGGACGCGTAACGCTGACTGTGAAAGCCGCCGACGGCATTTCGACAAAGCAGTATCTGCTGCAAGTGAACGTGCACAATCTGGAGAGCGACTCGCTTTATTGGAACAAGATGTCGCGACGCAACCTGCCGGGCGCGCTTACCGACCCCGAAACGGCAAAAGCCGTGGCATACGGCGGCACCACATACTGCCTCGTGGCTGAAAACGGAAATTACACGATGTCGTCGACAACCGACATCGCCACAAACAACTGGAACAAGCAAACCGTGGCATTCACCTTCAAGCCCGACGTAAACAGCCTCACGGCTACCGACAAGGCGCTGTTTGTGCTCGATGCCAACGGAAATCTGCACAAATCGACCGACGGCGGCATCAACTGGACCGCCACCGGCAACAAATACTCATCGCTGATTGCCGGCTACGGCGACACGCTTCTCGCTGTCGCAACAAGCGAATCCGGATATTTCACCGTCGCTCTGACCGACAACGGCACTGAGACAAAAACCGCCGCGCCTAAGGAATTTCCTGTAAAAGGATTCTCACTGGCGTTTAAATACAACAGCGACTGGGGAACGTCGGAGATGCTCTTCATGGTTGGCGGCGAGATGGCCGACGGAAACTACACCGGAGCCACTTGGGGATACGACGGCAAGAACTGGGCTTCGACAAGCAACAGACAGCTGCCGAAGCTTACAGGCATCACCCTCGTGCCTTACTACTATTTCCAACGCACCGAACACGGCGACTACGACAAATATCCCGTGCTGCTCGCCATCGGCGGACGCACGGCAAACGGCGTGATCAGCAAGAAGGTATACATCTCATACAACAATGGTCTGGACTGGAAGCTCGGCGACGACCTGCTGCAACTGCCCGACTATATGCCCGACTTCTACGGAGCGCAGGCGTTCGTGTCGACAAGCACTCTTGAGGCAGAAACGCGTGCGGCATCGGTATGGCAGGCAATCAGCCCGCGGCGTCTGCCGGTGTGGCTCACCGTCGACAGTCCGGCGGCGACACGCGCAGCCAAACCCGTGACAAAATGGGACTGCCCATATATTTATGTGTTCGGCGGATACGGCAACAACGGCATGGTGCAGAACAGCATCTGGAAAGGCGTCGTGAACCGTCTGACATTCAAACCGATAGTTTAGAATGAGCATCGTCAAGACATACAGCCTACGGATAGCAACGCTGCTGGCAGCGTTGCTCATTTCCGTTTCGGTGACTGCCCAGGAATACCGCTATGAGGCGGGCATCGGAGGCGGCATCAGCGGCTATCTTGGCGACGTGAACCAAAGCAACGTGCTCAAGCATCCCGGTTTTGCCGGGAACGCACTGTTCAGATACCTCATCAACAAGCGCTTCGCCGTGAAAGCCGACTTTACGGTGGCAAGCATCAGCGGAAACTCCGACGATTTCGTCAACAAGTTTCCCGACAACGCGCATTATGAGTTCAGCCACAAATATTTCGACCTCGGCGTGGCTTTCGAATTCAACTTTCTGAACTTCGGAATGAACGACGACTACCGGAAGCTGAAGCGCATATCCCCATACCTGTCGCTGGGACTGGGGGCTACTTACTCGACAAGCAAGAATTTCGTGCCGAACATACCTATCAGTTTCGGCGCAAAATATAAAATCAACCGACGCCTCAACCTCGCCCTCGAGATGCGGGCAAGGATGATGCTCGGCGACGGCGTGGACGGGCTGAAAGACCTGTACGGCGTGGAGAGCGGTGTTTTAAAAAACAATGACTGGTGTCCCACTCTGATGCTCAGCATCTCGTATGAGTTCGGAGAAATCTGCAAGATTTGCCACTATGTCAAATAAATGATTTTACAGAATGTCGTTAGAAAGCAAAATACAAGAAATAGGGCAAAAGCCGCTGCCTGCACACGTAGCCGTAATCATGGACGGCAACGGGCGTTGGGCAAAAACGCGCGGCCTCGACAGGTCGATGGGACATGTGGAGGGGGTAAACGCCGTGCGCCGCATCACGGAAATAGCGTCCGACCTGGGTGTGAAATACCTCACGCTCTACACGTTCTCTACCGAGAACTGGAACCGTCCGCAAGAGGAAGTAGACGCGCTGATGCACCTTATTTCGATTGCAATCGAGCGGGAAACTCCCGACCTCGTGCGCAACAACGTGCGCCTGAAGATTATCGGCGACACGAAAACCGTGCCCGACTATGCTCTCGACCGGCTGCGCCGGTGTGAGGAAACGACAGCCAGCTGCACGGGAATGTGGATGGTGCTCGCCATCAGCTACTCGTCGCGGTGGGAAATCACCGACGCCGTGAAGCGCATTGCGGCAGAGGCGGCAGAAGGCAAGATTGACGCCGACAGCATCGACGAGGCTACAATAAGCAGCCATCTGGCAACGGCAGGCATCCCCGACCCCGACCTGATGATACGCACCGGCGGCGACTGCCGTGTAAGCAACTACCTGCTGTGGCAGATTGCATACTCCGAGCTGATTTTCACCGACACATTCTGGCCCGACTATACGAAAGAGGACTTCTGCGATGCAATCCTGCGCTACCAGAGCCGCGAACGGCGATTCGGAAAGACAAGCGAACAAGTGAACGAACAAAAATAGATTATACTACGATATAGATGAAACTACTTTTCAAAGATATGAGATCCAAACTCCTTATAGCCTTGGCGCTGTTGGCCACAGTGATGATTCCTGAGGTCAAAGCCGCGGAGCCTACAGACACAATCTACAATCCTCCGATGTTTTTCACCGGAATGCCGAAAAAATATGAAATCGCGGGAATCCGGGTCAGCGGACTCCAGAACTATGAGGACTATATCGTCATAGGATACTCCGGTCTGTCGGTGGGCGACGTTGTGGAAATCCCAGGCGACGCCATCACAAGCGCCGCAAAGCGATTCTGGCGACAAGGTCTGTTCTCTAAAATCCAGATAAAAGTAGAAAAAGTGTGCGGCGACAAGGCTTGGCTTCTGTTCGACCTGCGCCAACAACCGCGCATCTCGCAGATAAACTATCACGGTGTGAAGAAAAACGAGCGCGAGGAGCTGCAGCAACGGCTGAACCTGAATCCAGGCAACCAAATCACGCAGAACATCGTGCAACGCGCAAAAGAAATCATTTCCGCCTACTTCAAGCAGAAAGGCTTCGGAAACGTGGATGTCGACATCACGCAGTCGCCCGACCTCAGCAAGGAGAACGAGATGATTGTGGACATCAACATCGACAAAAACGAAAAGGTGAAAGTCCACAAAATATATATCAACGGCAATGACGTGCTGTCGGACAACAAAATCCAACGCACAATGAAGAAAACCAACGAGAAGTCGAAACTCTTGAATCTTTTCCGCCAGAAAAAATTCGTGGAAAAGGACTATGAGACCGACCTCGGACTCATCATCCAGAAATACAACGAGCTTGGCTACCGCGACGCCAAAATCCTGAGCGACAGCGTGACGGCTTACAAAGACAACCTTGTCGACGTGCATATCGACATCGAGGAGGGTCAGAAATACTATATCTCCAACATTTCGTGGGCGGGCAACACCATCTACCCGTCGTCGACTCTCGACGCAATCCTCGGAATGAAAGCCGGCGATGTGTACAACCAGAAACTGCTCAACAAGCGCACCCTTGAGGACGACGACGCCGTTGCCAACCTGTATATGAACAACGGATACCTCTTCTTCCAGCTCGTGCCTATCGAGTCGAAAATCGAGGGCGACAGCGTTGCGCTCGAGATGAGGGTGATCGAGGGTCCGCAGGCTCGCATCAACAACATCGTGATCAACGGTAACGACCGCCTGTATGAGAAGGTGATACGCCGCGAGCTGCGTGTGCGCCCGGGCGAACTCTTCTCTAAGGAAGACCTTATGCGCTCCGCCCGCGAGATTGCCCAGACCGGACACTTCGACCCGGAGAACATGGACATCAAGCCGGAGCCTAACCCCGACAACGGTACGGTTGACCTGATTTTCAACCTGCAGTCGAAAAACAACGACCAAATCGAGCTTTCGGCAGGTTGGGGACAGACGGGTATCATCGGCAAGGTGTCGCTCAAATTCACCAACTTCTCAATAAAGAACCTGCTCAAGCCAAGCTCCTACAAAGGCATCATTCCGCAGGGCGAAGGTCAGACGTTCACAATCAGCGCACAAACCAATGCGAAATACTATCAGGCATACAGCCTGTCGTTCCTCGACCCGTGGTTTGGCGGAAAGCGACCTAACTCGCTCTCCGTTTCGGGCTACTACTCACGCCAGACAGGTGTCAACTCAAACTTCTACGATCGCAACAGCTACGCCAGACCATACGGTTTCGGCACAAGCAGCATGTACGGAAGCTACTACGGCTCAAGCTACAGCGACTACTACCAGCAGCAATATCAGAACGCATACGACCCCGATAAATACCTCCAGATGGCAGGCATCACGGTGGGCTTCGGAAAGCGTCTGAACTGGCCCGACAACTACTTCACGTTTACCGCATCGCTGGGCTTCAACTGGTATAAGCTGAAAAACTGGGACTACCTCTACTATATGCGCAACGGCACATCAAACGCATTCGTGCTCGGCTTGTCGCTGGCGCGCAACAGTATCGACAACCCTATCTACACACGTACTGGATCCAACTTCTCGCTCGACCTGAACATCACGCCGCCGGTATCGTTGTTCCGCAACAAGAACTGGGAGCAGCTCTACAAAGACAGCGGCATCGGAACCAACGCGATGTCCACCGCAAACCAGACAGCGAAAGCAACTGCCGCCACCCAAGAAATGTATAAGTGGATTGAGTACTGGAAACTCAAATTCAAGGCACGCACCTACACACCGCTGTCCGACCCCAACAGCAAATGGACTCTCGTGTTGATGACACGCGCCGAAATCGGTTTGCTCGGCAGCTACAACAAATATCTGAAATCGCCGTTTGAAACATTCTATGTCGGAGGCGACGGCATGTCGGGATCATACGGCTACGCACAGGAGACAATCGCCCTCCGCGGATATGACAACGGTGTGTTCACCCCATGGCGCTCGGGCGACGGCTACGCTTACACGCGTTTCACCGCCGAACTCCACTTCCCGTTCATGCTGCAGCCAAGCACCACAATCTACGGTCTCGCCTTCCTTGAAGGCGGAAACGCATGGACCGACGTGAAGGACGTGTCGCCGTTCAACCTCAAGCGTTCCGCCGGAGCCGGTGTGCGCATCTATCTGCCGATGATCGGTATGATGGGTATCGACTGGGCATACGGTTTCGACAAGGTGTTTGGCGAGAAAGGCGGAAGCCACTTCCACTTCATCCTCGGTCAAGAATTCTAAAAAAGGTGTAAATATTCTTTCTCGAATAAACCCACAGCAAATTTCATTGTCATACAAAACATACACAAAAACCAAAACGACTATGAAACGATTTTTTATCACAGCAGCAATCGTAGCGATATTCTCAATTGCCGCACACGCGCAGAAATATGCGCTCGTAGACATGGAATATATCCTCAAAAACATCCCGCAATACGAGATGGCAAACGAGCAGCTCAACCAGGTGTCGCTGCGCTGGCAGAAAGAAGTGGAGGCTAAGTCGAAAGAAGCCGAGACTCTCTACAAGAACTACCAGAGCGACATGGTGTTTCTGACCGACGAGCAAAAGAAAAAGAAAGAAGAGGAAGTGGTGGCTAAAGAAAAAGAAGCCGCCGAACTGCAGGCAAAGTACTTCGGCCCGCAGGGCGAACTCTACAAAAAACGCCAGTCGCTGATGGAGCCAATCCAGAACGACATCTATGAAGCCATCAAAAAGCTCTCGGAAGAGAAGGGCTACCAGGCGATTTTCGACCGCGCGTCGTCGGCGGGCATCATTTTCGCTTCTCCACGCATCGACGTGAGCAATGATGTGCTCGCAAAGTTAGGTTATTCAAAATAATTTACTACTTTTGCATCAGCAAAAATGAATTAACAAATCAAACATTAAATACAAATGCTAAAAAAATTATTACTCGCAGTCATGGTGGCTGCCCCAATGTGCCTCTTTGCTGAGGTGAAAATCGGAACTGTCGACACTCAGGAAGTATTCACACTGATGCCTGAACTCAAAACAGCGCAAGCTTCGCTTGAAGAAGTCAACAAGAAATATCAAACAGAATACAAAGCCCTTCAGGAAGAATTCAACAAGAAACTTCAGGAATACCAAGCTTTGGCGAAAGATACCCCAGAGACTATCAAACAGCGCCGCGAACAGGAGCTGAACGAACTCGGTCAGAAAATCCAGACTTTCGAGCAGGTTGCAAACCAGGACATCCAACAGCAGCAGCAGAAACTCATGGCTCCTATCTATGAGAAAATCAACACTGCCATCAAAGCCGTTGGCGACGAGAACGGTTACACATACATCCTCGAGGACTCTCAGGTGATCTACAAGAACCCGACTGCCAACGATGTGACTCCTTTGGTTAAGGCGAAACTCAACCTCAAGGACGCTCCGGCAACTCCGGCTACAACTCCTGCAACAACTCCTGCCAAGAAATAAGCAAGGATATAACTGCATAACAGCCGTCACGATTCGCTCGTGGCGGCTGTTTTTTTGCACACCGACGACACCACACCAAGCTGGGCGGATGACTGCGGAAGCGGTCACGTATTCAGTTAACCCCCGACAGCGTCGGGGGTTGCTCGCGTCGGCTCTGTGCGTTGCGGAGCATCGCCGCTGACGCTCAGGCCATCACCGACATCATATCAAGCAGACGGGAGACTCGCGCCGCTACGCGCTTCGAAGATGCGCTACTGCCCCCAGAGAAGCACCCAATAAAAACATTTTTTGTCAGAGAAAACCCTCAGTGAATACCGAGAAGCACACGGCTGTGCCGTTTCTTAGTTAGAACTGTTACTTTAAACGACAAAGTTAAGATAAAAAACTCACAAATACAAAGGGTTTCCCGAACGAAATCTGCACAATTTGCCAAGCACTTGTCATAGGGGCTAACCACCTGTCAGCCACGCTCTTTATTGCTAACACATTGCTTTACACCAACGAAAACATCACTCTCGACCATAGCAAAAACACGCATTTGCCATCACGCATCCACTCCTTGACTATTCGGCCAAAACCGCATGCAATTAAGCCCTGATTTTTCTATTATATGCTGTAAATCAGCACTTTCTGTCTATGTCTCACCCGTCGGTTTCTAACTAAGAAACGGCACAGATGAGATTTTTGACTTCTAAAGTCGTAAATATCAAGAATATAGCAATCAGTGTTCGCCATTAGTTTCAACACTTTTTTCTGGAAATGGCCAACGAATTAAACTTATAACGGCAATTGAGCCGGTAACTTTTTTTGAAAACTCCTTTGTAGTTGCACAGGTTTGGTCGCCTTCAGACGCTACTCCGGAGTTTTTTTGATCTGGTATGAAATTTAAAATAGCATCACTATTTTCTGGTTGTGGAGGGCTCGATTTGGGCTTCTCTGGAGGATTCTCGTTTTACAACAAGAGATTCAAGAAACTAAACACCAAAATTGTTTTTGCAAATGACTTTGACAAGGATGCTGCAACCTGTTATAACTCAAATCCTCTTCTTGTAAATGATGGTGCTAAATGCCTGTTGGAAGATATCAGAAACGTAGATGCCATATCCATCCCTGATTTCGACATTCTGTTGGCTGGATTTCCATGTCAACCATTTTCAAATGCAGGGAACAGAAAAGGAGTTAATGACAAAAACGGAAGGGGAACACTTTTCGAAGAGTGTGAACGCATACTAAAATGCAAAGTTGAACAAGGACATCGTCCGAAAGCATTTGTCTTTGAAAATGTAAGAGGCATAATGTCTTGTCATATGGATAGCGGAACGCCTGTTCCTGAAGAAATCAAGAATAGAATGGAAACTTTAGGTTATAATGTTTCTTGCAAATTGCTATGTGCATCGAATTACGGCGTACCACAACAACGATACCGCTTCCTTATAATTGGTGTCGATAGCCAATATGAGCATTTTGATTTTTTGGAACTTAATAAGATTGTTGAAGACTATAAGATTCCTTCGGTTTCTTATGGCACACAAGAACCTTTGTTACTTGGCTCAATTCTTCGCGACACAAAAGATTTGCCAGATAGTGAATATTGGGAATATAGTTTAACAACACAAAAGACAGTAGACCTCATCGGACCTTGTTCACATGGAACAAGCCTTGATAAAATATTCAGCACAAATTTCAAAATGTCAGAACTCCCTCGAGAAGCATTTGATGGTAAGTCTTGGAAAGATATTCCCTACGAAAAGCTATCCCCTCGCTTCAAGAAGATTTTTGATAATCCTAAACGATACCATTCCCCCAAATTTTTTAGGCGCTTTGCTTATGGTGAGATAAATGGAACCATCACAGCTTCTGCTCAACCTGAGAATTGTGGGATAACACATCCAATAGAAAATCGAAGGTATACAGTCCGTGAGATTGCTCGCATACAATCATTCCCTGACAATTATACATTTTCTAGCATTCCTATTCAATCACGTTATAAGGTTATAGGAAATGCTGTTCCCCCAATACTCGGTTGGGTTATTGCATCAGCCTTAATCAAACATCTTCAAAAACAATAAATATGGCATTTTTATCAAAACAAACAATATTGTCTGCATATAGAAGCCTTTCAAAGCTCACAAATGACCCTTCTGCGCAAGGTGCGACACAGGCTACAAGTGCTTTACGCTACTTGTTTGCGCTTGATGCTTTCACGAAAATATATGCTCGAGACTGTGACACAAGAGACAAGAATGACAAAGACGAATTTATAAAGCTTGTTGGTCGAGTTGTTTCTATCGGAAACAACTTATATACTACCAACTTTTTCAATTCAATCAAAGAAAGTGCAGATTTCTCTGTAGGGAGCAATTTTTTTTCAGTGAATACCGTAAAAAATTCTCTCGAGAATGAAAATAAAGAATATGATTTTCCAAAAAGAGGTAACACTCCTCTTTTCAAAATAACCAATGGAAAGCTATCAGAACGACCGGAATTATTAGCAAATGTTGACTCCTTTCTGAGTACAGCAGAACTTAAAAACGCTTTTGCATTATGGCTTGTCAGGGAAAAAGATCTTGATGATACCAACCCTAATGATGCAATATACAACGCCCTTTCAGAAGATTATTCAAACGAACTGATTTCAAAGTTACTTCCCAGTCCAAATAATTTGTTTTCAGGATTCAACATTTCATTTTCTTCGAAAAAGGCGGTTCTTGACATCTCTGATTTTGTTCAAACACCCCAGAACAAAATTATTCCTCAGATACCTATCAATAACGAAACCATTTCCAAGGAACTAAAAAGGGTATTCCTTATATATTTTGATAATTATTTAAGGCTCAGTACAGGAAAAAGTCTCGAACAAAATAAGATGAATCAGTATATTTCGTTATACGAAAAGTACATTGAGATTCCATTACAACATTTAGTTTCGGGCTTTACTTCAATATTTAATTATGAGAATGTTGCCAAACTTAACAACATTTTCCAAAGAGCCGCAAATGCAGATGATAAATTTAAACTTTTACTTTCGGACAAATGGCCAAAAGACAAAGCTCTGCAAACATTATACTATGAACCTTGGACAATGGTTCGCCATTACAGAAACTTTCTTGAATTAATAGCAAATGTTTCACATTTATTTAAATCAATAGATACCAGCTCTAATGTCGTCAGAGTTTTTGACCGAGAACAAATTGACAATATCACATACCCCTCCTATCTTACCGCTATGCGGACGAAGCCGTTTTTGTTGTTGGCGGGAATATCGGGAACGGGAAAGAGCCGGATTGTGAAGCAGATGGCTTTTGAAAGTTGTCCGGATATCCCGGCATTGCGCAGCGACAAGACCGCTCCGGGCAACTATGAGCTGATTGAGGTGAAGCCCAACTGGCACGACAGCAGCGAGCTGCTCGGCTACGAAAGCGAGATTGGCGGTCCGCACTATGTTGTGACTCCGTTTGTACGCTTTCTTGTCAAGTCTATGCGCTATCCCGACGTGCCGTTTTTCGTGTGTATGGACGAGATGAACCTTGCGCCTGTGGAGCAATACTTTGCCGAATTTCTAAGCGTACTTGAGAGCCGCAAGCTCCTTTCCGACGGCACCATCACCAGCGAGCCGCTCATTAAAGCGGACATCTTCAGCAAATATGCCGACCAGCTGCACCGCGATTTGGACATCACCGACACAGAAACATACAAGGCGGTCTACGACCGATTGAAAAACGACGGTCTCCGCCTGCCGAGCAACCTGATAGTTGTAGGCACGGTGAATATGGACGAGACCACGCACCAGTTCTCACGCAAGGTGATTGACCGCGCAATGACCATCGAGATGAACATTGAAGACGCAGAAACGCCGTTTAAAAACTTCTTCGAGGGAGGCGACGCCCTGCACTATTACGACAATCCACAGCCGAAAGACCTGTTTCTGCCCAAAGTGGTGCAAGCCTCCGAAGCGTTGTCGATACTCAGTGCGGAGGATGCCTCCTACTTAAAAGATAACGTCCCCGGGCTGCTCCATTCGCTCAACTCCGCGCTTAACGGCACACCGTTTAAAATAGCATACCGCGTGCAGAACGAGCTGATACTCTACTTCTTCTCGCTCCGCGAAGAGAACCCCGACGAGGCAGCCGAGGCATTGCTGGCACAGGCAATGGATGCCATACTGATGATGAAAGTGCTGCCACGCATCGAGGGCGACGAAGACCTGCTCGACAAGCCTCTCAAAGCGCTTGCCCAGTTTACGGAAAACTATCCGCAGGCAAGCAGGAAAATCGCCGAGATGCAGGAGCGTCTGCCACAGGCACACTTCACCTGTTTCTGGCCGTAAAAAAACAGAAGCCATGGCAGTACTCTCTTTCCAAAGCGCCGACGGCAAAGTGGCAATAAAGGCAAGCACCGCCGCCGACACAGCAAACTGCTGGCGGAGGTTCAGCGCACGCGTTGGTGAAAACGCGTCAAGATATTGCAGCTACCGCTCGTCGCTTGCCGGCCGACTTGCCATCGCCCTTCCCTCTCAGAGCCACCGGCTTACCGACGCAGGGGAAGAGACCGCCATGCAATGGGACAACCTGCCGCCCGTCTTCTACGAGACGGCGGTCTACAACGTGAACATCTACCTCAGCGACATCGAATCGGAGCCTCGCGTGGTGCATAAGCTCAAAGAAGTGAGCGACCTTTTCACAGCAATCAGCGTGGACGACAACAAGTGGGTGCTCACCGCGCCGCTGTCGTTTCTCAACGAACCCGGCATCTTTGAGCTCTCCTACCGCTACAAGCCCGTGGGCATGGCAGAGCGCACCGACACGTTCGCGTTTCGCGTGGTTTCACCCAAACTCGACACGAAGGACGACTATCTGCACATCCTCAACGACATAAACCGCGAATACAACGAAATCGTATTCCAGTATCTCACCAAGACCGTGCAAAGCCTCGACAAAGGCGGCCGCACAGACAACGACGTGATTTGGCTGTCGATTTTCCGACAGGTGATCGACAATTATATCAAAGCCGTCACCTATATCGTCACACGTCCGCATCTGCGGGAAACGAAAGAGGTGCACTACAGCCATGCCGACCGCATAAAGCGCTGGACTCCGGCAATGGCTCAGAAATATGCGCAAAGCGAAAACCGCGGCACTCTCGGCCGCGACTATTTCCGCCACGAAGCTACCATCAACACCTGCGACACCGCCGAGAACCGCTTCGTAAAATTCTCGCTTGAACGCATCAGCCGCCGACTCGCCAAGGTGTTTGACCATATCCGCAGCCACGGCAATGGAATCACTGACTCGGAACTGAATACGCTCGACGAGTATGCTATAAAACTGCGCAAGCTCTCCCAATCACCGCTGCTGCGCCGGCTCAAAGCCGAACCTCTGCGCACCGAGAGCCTGGTGCTGCAGAAGCGCACCGGCTACTCGCAGGTGTACCGCTACTGGATTATGCTTCAGAAAGGCATCGAGCTCTTCAACGGCAGCACACAAATCGGAACCCGTCCAATATGGGAACTCTATGAACTGTGGTGCTTCCTGAAGATGCGCCAGATGGTGGCAAAAATTCTGAGTCTGCACTTCGGCAACAATGATGAAATCGTTGAGAATCCGATGCCGATGATCGAGCCGTTCACCGACAACAGCCAAGAGCACACCGTATACTACCGCAAAAACGAGGACGAGATAAGGCTGCACTACCAGCACACCTACAACCGCACCAGCGGCGACGTGCACACAGCCACCACCAACAACCGCCCCGACATAGTGCTCACCATACGCAAGCCCGACGGATTTGAACTCACCTACCTCTTCGATGCAAAGTATCGGGTGTGTGACGACAACGAATTCTCGAAAGAGGACAAAGATGAAATCAACGCACTCCGTGCCGCCGACTATCCACCGAGCGACGCCATCAACCAGATGCACCGCTACCGCGATGCCATCTATTATGGCAACAAGGTGGAGAACGTACGCCTCCACTCGGCAAAAGAGATTATCGGAGGCTACATCCTGTTTCCCGGCAGAGGCGACGATGAAGCCGTGCGCAACCGCTACTTTTTCAAAAGCATCGAAACGGTCAACATCGGCGCGTTTCCGCTCCTGCCCGACCACAACGACCCCGACAATGAGGGCAGTCTGCTGTTTGAGCATCTGACAAAGATTCTTGTCGGACAATCCGCCTACGAACAAATTCGTGACTCCATCCCGCAACACGGACTCTCATACGCCCGTCCCGACGACCTCGTCCTGGTTGGCTACTACGAAACTGCCATGCTGCCTACAATCCTTTCACGACGGCTGTACTACGTGCGCACAGGCAACGAGCGTGGATCAATCAACCTCGTGCCGGGATGCGAGAAAGCAAAATATCTGCTGCTCCACAACGGTAAGGGCAAACTGTTGCTGCCGCTCGACGGCAATGGTCCGAGATATTTCAACGCGCAGACACTGCGCGAGATGGGATTCTCACCAACCGGGTTCCACTATCTTGGCTTCAGCTTGAAATCCGACACACCGATTACCACCGTCGACATTGCCGACCTGCCAGGCGGCAGACAGCACACCACCCCCTACTTCGCCTCCATCAAAGAGCTGCAATGCCCCCACACTCCGACAAAAGAGTAAAAAATATATTGACTATATATTTAGAAACAAGACTGTGACAAAGAATATAGGAAAATCTGTCAGAACACGCCTGCTGAACCTTGCCAAAGAGGAGAAGATTCTTTTTTTGTAATTTCGCCGAAAAAGCATACCTTTGAACGTCAAAAAAAAGGAACTACCGCTATGAGGATATTTGCTACTGCCATCGCCATTGCCGCGATATGCATATCTGGTCTGCGCGCATCGGCAACCGACTGGAATGAATGCGTGCTCGCCGCCGTCGACTCGTTTCCCGAACGCGGCGGATACTATACCGGAGGCCGCCCGAACGCCGATTTCTCAAAAACGACAATACAAGCGCTCAACGAGGCATTCCAGATGGACAGTGCAGACAACCGGCCGTCGTTCACGCCTGCCCTCGCCCAACCGTCGTTCTGCTCCAGCGCCACCTATGCCGTGCTGATAAAAGCCCTGTTGATGTGGGACACCGGCAACAACATCTCGCGCGAGGCATGGGAGAACATGCGTCCGCTCGCCACGGAGGACGACGGATTCGGATTCTGGGGACGCGCCAATGCCAACGGCCCAGGGCTGGGAGTGCTTGTGCACGAACTTGGCGCCGGCAACAGCATCGCCGCGTTTCGCGGAGCATATTCCGAACGCAACCGCGAGAGCGACAACGAACGCTACCTCTCCGACGAGGAATGGGCAGCCGACAGCGTCTGGGACAAAGCGATGCCGGGCGACTTCATGAAGCTGTTCTGGAACCGCAACCCGTCGGGAAGCGACAGCGGTGCGGTGATAGGATGCAACAACGTGGCAAGCGACGACCAGGAACGCGGCCACAGCGTAGTGTTTCTCGGATATGAGCCAAACGGCGACATCCGCTATTGGAGCAGCAACGGCCCCGGCAATGACAACCGCAACATGGGATACAGCATCGGCAGCTGCCCACGGTCGCACGTGCAGCGCGTGGTTGTCACCCACATCACCCATCCCGACCGTTTCGACAATGCCCGGCAAATGCCTCCCGACAGCGAAAACCGCTTTCTCAGCGACCTCAATGGCCGCAGCCACGCCACAACAGCCGAGATGCTCCGGCAGATAGGCGCGGAATAGGCCATCGACGCCTATTCCAGCACGCCTTCCTCCCGAAGGATGCGGTCAATCTGGCGCACAAGCGTCCAACGGTCGAAGTCGTTGCGGTTGGCAAAAACAATCACTTTCACACCACACGACGGAAACGAGGCGGCATAGTTCTGAAAACCGCCGTTGTCGCCAGTGTGATAAATCTTCACAGGCTCCCCCGGAGTGCGGTCGATGAAGAATCCGTAGCCATACCACGTATTCGGACGGTTCTGATAGTCGCTCCACCGGCTGCCGCTCACCAGCGTGTGGGGAGCATAAGCCTTAGCCAAAGCCTCCTGGCTTATCACCTCGCCCCGCTCCAACGCCCGCATCCACTGCAGCATCTCATGGGTTGACGAGTATATCCCGCCATCGGCTTTGGTGGCGAAAAACGTCTCCTCGCCATAGTCGCACTCCTTCCACGGCGACCCCTCAACGACAGTGCGTCCCAGATTCACCTCCTTGCCGGCGAAATCCGGCTCACCGCCGCCAGTCCCAGTCTGATAGGCATGCGCCATCCGCGGAATCCGCTTCTGCGGCTCGAAATAAGTGGTGTGGCGCAGACCGGCACGGTCAAAGACATAACGCTGCTGATAGTCGTCGAACGCCAGTCCCGACACCTTTTCAATCACGCATTCAAGCACTTGAAACGTAGGGTTGATGTATTCGTAAGCCTCACCCGGCTCAAAGCGGAACTGCCGCAACGTGTCCATATAAGCCACGCTCTCCTTATCGGTGGCATGGAGCATCCATTGGCGGTCGGTGCGCGGACGCGCGTCAATCACCCCCGACGAATGGCTCATCAGATGCGACAGCCGGATTTTACGCCACTGGCCACTTTCATAAGGCAAGAAATCAGCCACCGCATTGTCGGCACGCAACAACCCGCGGTCGGCAAGCGACAACACGCCAACCACCGTAAACTGCTTTGAAATCGACGCAATGTTAAACATCGTGTTGCCGTCAATCCGATCGCCCGTCACAATGTCGGCCACTCCATATCCGCTGTCGACAATCACATCATCGTTTTTCGCCACCACGACAGCCGCCCCCGGCTCGCCATCGTGGAAAAGGCAGCGCATCAGCGAGTCGACCCGCTCCGCCGCCGTCGTAAAAGCAGGACTGGCAGCCGAAGCCACAGAAGCCACAACCGCCAGTCCTATTGTCAGTATTTGTTTCTTCATCACTTATTCCTCAACCACAGGTTTAAGTCCAAGAATATGCATTGCAAACGCATAGACATCGGCATATTCAGCAATCACCTTCTCCGTAGGCATACCGCCACCGTGCCCCGCATTGCTCTCAATCCGTATCAGCTTGGGCTGGTCGCCCGTGTCGCTTGCCTGAAGCATAGCGGCATATTTAAACGAGTGAGCCGGCACCACACGGTCGTCGTGGTCGGCAGTAGTCACCATAATCGCCGGATAGCGCGTCCCGTCGTTCTTGATGTTGTGCAACGGCGAGTAAGCCTTCAGATATTCAAACATCTCCTTGCTGTCGGCACTTGTGCCGTAGTCGTGCGCCCAGTTCCAACCGATTGTAAACTTGTGATAGCGCAACATGTCCATCACGCCCACCATTGGGAACGCCACGCGATACAGGTCGGGACGCTGGTTGACACACGCACCGACAAGGAGTCCGCCGTTAGAGCCGCCCTCTGCCACGATGCGGTCCTTGCTCGTGTAGCCATTGTCGACACACCATTCGGCAGCGGCGATAAAATCGTCAAACACGTTCTGCTTCTGCATCTTCGTGCCAGCCACATGCCAATCCTCGCCATATTCGTTTCCGCCACGCAAGTTGACCTGTGCATAGACAAACCCGTTTTCAAGCATAAACATGCGGCGCGCCTTGTAAGACGGATACAGCGTGATGTTGAAGCCGCCGTAGCCGTAAATCCACAAAGGATTGCTGCCGTTGCGCTTCAGCCCCTTCTTGTAGGTGAGCGTCATCGGCACCTTCGTTCCGTCCTTGCTTGAGAAAAACACCTGTTCGGTCACATAGTCCTCCGGTTTGAAATTCACCTTCGGCTGGCTGTAGACCGTCGAGACATTCTTGTCGATATCGTAGCTGTAGACCGTCGGCGGATAGACAAACGAAGAGAATGTGTAATAGACATCCTTGCTCTTTGCCGAGCCATTGAACGACACCGTTCCCACCGCCGGCAACGCCACCTCATGGAGCAACTTGCCGTCGAGGTTGTAGACATAAGCATGGTTTGACGCATCTTTGTCGTAGACAGCCACAAGCTTGCCGTTGACAATCTGCACGCTCGACAGCACATCGGAAGTTTCGGGAAGCACCGTTTTCCAGTTTGCCGAGCCCGGATTTTTCACATCGGCAACCACCAGGCGACCCTTCGGCGCGCCAAGATTGGTCATCATGTATATCTTGTTTTTCACCACGCCCACAACGCCGCAACTGTAATCAAACTGGTCGTTGATGCAGGTAAATTCAGCATCCTGCTTTTTCAGGCTTTTCACATAAAGCCCCTGTCCGTTTCCAGCCGCCTCGACATAGAGAAACAGCAAATCGGAATCCTCGTCGGGCTGAGCCATGAAGAAACGTTGCGGATAGCGCTCATCGCTGAACACGAGCTGGTCGTCGCTCTGTTCCGTGCCAAGTTTATGATAGTATACTTTCTGATTCTCGTTTGCGTTAGAATACTCCTTGCCGTCGGCAGGAGCATCGTATGCGCTATAGAAGAAACCGTCTTTATACCACGACGTAATCGAGGCTTTCACCCATTTGATATGGTCGGGCAAGTCCTTACCCGTAGCAAGGTCGCGCACGAAGATCTCCTCCCAATCAGAGCCATTGCGCGAGACGGCATAAAGCATATACTTTCCGTCTTCCGAAAACTCGATGCCAAGCAGCGCCACCGTGCCCTCCGAAGAAAGCGTGTTGGGGTCGAGCAACACCCGTCCGCGCTCACCCGGCTTGTCAGCCACATAAAGCACCGACTGATTCTGCAATCCGCTGTTGTAGAAATAATAATACTTGCCTTTTTTCTTTGTCGGAGCGCCAATCTGCTCCATATCTAGCAAATTGCGCAGCTCGCCGGCAATCTGTTTGCGATAAGGCAACGCCTCGAGATACTTGTCGGTCAGTTCGCGCTGGGCAGCCACCCAGGCAGCCGTCTGCGCCGATGTGTCGTTCTCAAGCCACCGGTATGGATCGGCCACCTTCGTGCCGAAATAATCATCGACCACATCCTGACGCTCAGCCACAGGATAAGTCAGTTGCGGAAGTTCGGCAGCAGCATTCACAGCCACAGCCACGCCTCCCAATATAAGTCCTATTTTATTCATATCCATTATGTAAATAAAAGTCATTGAGAGCGTATGCTCCCAATGACTTTAACGCATCAATTCAAGATTTATTATATCAACGCTTGTCGGCGTTACCCTCGTAATAGTTTACAAAAGCCTGGTCGACAAGGCGGTTTCCACCAGGAGTAGGATAGTCGCCAGAGAAATACCAGTCGCCCGGACACGACGTGATGGCTCGGTGCAGACCGTCGATTGACTGATAGACAATCTCCACCTCGGCGCGAGTACCGGCAGGAGTGAGCATCTCCGCCATTTTTCGAGAAATCTCACGGTCGGTAAACGGCGCATAGATGCGTTTCACCGCATTCTCCATCTCATCCATAGGCAATTCCAGCTGTCGCAGACATTCGGCATAAGTCTCGTCGATTACACTCTGCATCCCCCTGTCTTTCAACAGCTCAATTGCCGCTTTGAAAGCGATGAACTCGCCCATACGCGACATGTCGATGCCATAGCAGTCGGGATAGCGCACCTGCGGCGACGACGACACCACAACAATTTTTTTCGGGTTCAGACGGTCGAGCATACGAATAATTGACTGCTTCAACGTAGTGCCGCGCACAATGCTGTCGTCGATAACCACCAGATTGTCCGTTTCGCGCACCACACCGTAAGTCACATCATAGACGTGCGCGGCAAGGTCGTTGCGCGAAGCACCCTCAGCAATAAACGTGCGCAGTTTAATATCCTTTATCGCCACCTTCTCCTGACGCAGACGCTTGTTAAGAATTTCAGCCAACCGCCGGTCGTAGTCGGCAGCCGACGCATCGAGCACCTTTATAGCATCAGCCTTCTGCTTTGCAAGGCGAGCCTCCAAGCCCTCCATCATGCCGTAGAACGCCACCTCGGCAGTGTTTGGAATAAACGAAAATACCGTATTGTCGAGGTCGTGTCCCACCGCCTCAAGCAGGTCGGGCACCACGTTTTCGCCCAATGCCTTACGCTCTTTATAGATATCCTTGTCGCTACCGCGCGAGAAATAGATCCGTTCAAACGAGCACCTCCGGTTCTCACCCTCTCCGAGAATGTCGTCGACAGAAATACCGCCGTTCTTGCCCACAATCAAAGCCGAACCCGGCGTCAGTTCCTTCACATCGTCGACCCCAACATTCAGCACCGTCTGAATCACCGGACGCTCCGAAGCCACCACCACAATCTCATCGTCGTGATAATAGAAAGCCGGACGTATGCCTTTGCTGTCGCGCAAGGCAAACATATCGCCCGAGCCCGTCATGCCGCAAATCACAAAACCGCCGTCCCACAGGCGCGCCTGGTCGCGAAGGATGTTGTCCACATTGATATTGTCCTCAATGAGACGCGCAAGCCCGTTTCCGTCGGCTGCCTTGTCGCGATATTCACGATACAACCGGTCGTGCTCCATGTCGAGCGCATGGCCGAGTTGCTCAAGGATTATAAACGTGTCGGAATATATGCGCGGATGCTGTCCCTGGCTCACCACCGTGTTGAAAATCTGGTCAACGTTGGTCATATTGAAGTTGCCGCACAACAGCAAGTTGCGCGAGCGCCAATTGTTGCGGCGCAAGAACGGATGCACATAGCTCATCCCCGACTTACCCGTCGTGCTGTAACGTAAATGCCCCATATATAGCTCACCTATATACGGGACATTCTCAATCGACTCCTCACAGTGCATAGCCGCATCAATCTCACGGTTCACCTTGTCGAAAATCTCCTGGATTGCACCAGAACCAAGGGCACGCTCACGATTGATGTATTCACTTCCGGGCTCCACATTGAGTTTGACACAGCCCACACCCGCGGCCTCCTGACCGCGGTTGTGCTGCTTCTCCATCAACAGATAGAGCTTGTTGAGCCCGTAAGTGTATGCACCATATTTTTCGTAGTAGTGGCGAAGAGGCTTCAGAAGCCTTACCATTGCCACACCACATTCATGCTTAATTTGTTCCATTCAGACTTTTAGCGAATAAACAAAAGTTCTCTATATTTTGGCAGAGGCCACATCTCGTTGTCAACCATCAGTTCGAGTTTGTCGATATGGTAGCGGATGACGTCCATGCACGGCTTCACCGTATCATGGTAAAGTATAGCCTTCTCGCGCTCGTTCTCAACCTTGTTGGCATCCTTGCGCGCATTCACCATCTTTGTCACCTCGTCTTTGATTACATACATGTGTTTTGCAATCTTCCTGATGGTTTCCTTCTCCTGCTCAGCCAATCCTGAATCGTCGCCGTCGAATATCGACTTGATTTTCATCACATTGTCGAGCAACAGCGACTGATAGCGTGTTGCCACAGGAATTATATGGTTGATTGCCAAATCGCCGAGCACACGAGCCTCAATCTGAAGTTTCTTTGTATACATCTCCCACTTCACCTCGTTGCGTGCCTCGAGTTCAACATCGGTAAACACACCAGTTTTCTTGAACATCTCCACACTTTCCGGCTTCAGATAAGCGTCGAAGATGCGCGGCACGCTTGCCTCGCAATCAAGACCGCGGCGCGCTGCCTCCTCTTTCCACTCGTCGCTGTAACCGTTGCCGTCGAAATGTATTGCCTTGTTCTCGCGGAACAGTTTCTTTGCCTCCTCAAGGATGGCGCGCTCCTTGATTTCGCCGGCAGCGATGCGTGCGTCGACAGCCTCCTTGAATTTTGTCAGCTGGTCAGCCACAGCAGCATTGAGGGCAATCATCGCCGAAGCGCAGTTGGCAGAAGAGCCCAGTGCGCGGAATTCAAAACGGTTGCCTGTAAATGCGAATGGCGACGTACGGTTGCGGTCGGTATTGTCGACAAGCAGTTCCGGAATCTGCGACACGTTTTTCAGCTTCATACCCTCTTTTGCAGAGAATGCTATGTCGTCGTCCACATCGGTGTCAAGCAGACGGTCTATAACGTCTGTAATCTGTGCGCCGAGAAACATTGAGATGATTGCAGGCGGCGCCTCGTTGGCACCCAGACGGTGCTCATTGGTTGCAGAAGCAATGGAAGCCTTCAGCAAGCCATTGTGACGCTGCACTGCCGCCATTACATTGGCAAGGAATGTGATAAACTGGAGATTGTCCTTCGGCGTTTTTCCAGGGCTGAACAGCATTGCGCCAGTGTCGGTGCCAAGGCTCCAGTTGTTGTGCTTTCCAGAGCCGTTGACGCCCGCAAAAGGCTTCTCGTGGAGCAGCACCTCAAAGTTATGACGATGAGCCACCTCTGTCATCAATGACATCAGCAACAGGTTGTGGTCGTTGGCAAGATTGGTCTCCTCATAAACCGGGGCAAGTTCAAACTGGTTTGGAGCCACCTCGTTGTGGCGGGTCTTTGCAGGGATGCCAAGTTTGTGGCATTCAATCTCAAGGTCGAGCATGAAAGCCTCCACACGCGATGGAATCGATCCGAAATAATGGTCCTCAAGCTGCTGGTTTTTAGCACTTTCGTGACCCATCAGCGTGCGTCCGGTCATCACCAAGTCGGGACGTGCGGCATAAAGCGCCTTGTCGACCAAGAAATATTCCTGCTCCCAGCCGAGGTAAGAGATAACATGCTTTACGTTTTCATCAAAATATCGCGCTACCGCCGCACCAGCCTTGTCCACGCTGTTGAGCGCACGCAGAAGCGGTGTTTTGTAGTCGAGCGACTCTCCTGTGTATGAGATGAAAATCGTAGGGATACACAATGTATGGTCAATGATGAAAGCAGGAGAAGAAATGTCCCATGCCGAATATCCGCGAGCCTCGAACGTGTTGCGGATTCCACCGTTCGGGAAACTTGACGCATCAGGTTCCTGCTGCACGAGCAATTTGCCAGAAAATTCCTCGACCACACCACCTTTGCCGTCATGCTCGATAAATCCGTCATGCTTCTCGGCTGTTCCGTCGGTCAGCGGATGGAACCAATGTGAGTAATGGCGCGCGCCATTATCCATAGCCCACTGCTTCATTCCGGCAGCCACGCGGTCGGCGAGGCGGCGGCTCAACGGCTCCTTATTGTCGATGGCATAAACGAGAGCATCATAGGTGTCCTTGTCAAGATATTTATACATCTGCGCACGGTTGAATACATACTTGCCATAGTATTCACTCGGACGTTCGCTCGGGATAGCCACCGGCACCGCTTTGCGTCCGTAGGCCTCTTCTACCACTTTAAATCTTAATGTTGACATAACAATTTTTTTGAATAGTTATCTTTTTTACCGTTTTCCTATTTTCACACATCCACCGTTCCTTCAAACACGAACTGTGCCGGTCCGGTGAGATACACTTTGTTGTCAGCCTCGCGCCATTCCACGTCGAGACATCCTCCAGGAAGGCTGACACTGCAATGCCGCGCACAGCGCCCTGTCAGCACGCCGGCAACCACTGCGGCACAAGCGCCGCTGCCGCAAGCCTGCGTCTCGCCGCTGCCCCGTTCCCACACGCGCATCAGAAGGCTGTCGGGGGCTGCGACCTCAACAAATTCGATGTTGGCACGGTCGGGAAACACAACGTTGGTCTCCAACTCTTTTCCCAATCCCTCAACATTGACATCAGCCAATTTGCAAAAAACAACGCCGTGAGGATTTCCCATCGACACGGCGGTAAGGGCTGTTGCCCCAAAACTTGTTGCAATCTCAATATCCTCCGCACAAGAGGAATGCACCGGGATGCGCGAGGGTTCCAGAACCGGGCAACCCATATCGACCGTGACGCGGTCGACTGCCGTCCCATCAAAATGCAAACATAGCGTCCTCACGCCCGACGGCGTTTCAAGCGCAATTCGTTTCTTGTCGGCAAGCCCCTTCTCAAAGACGTATTTTCCGACGCAGCGTGCGGCATTGCCACACATCAAGCCTTCCGATCCATCAGCATTGAACATGCGCATACGGAAATCGGCTATCTCCGACGGCATTATCAGCACCATCCCGTCGGCACCCACTCCCGTATGGCGGTCGCTCAGCCTTCTGGACAGAGCCGGCAAGTCTGCCGGACACGACTTAATACAGTCAATATATATGTAGTCGTTGCCTGCACCATGCATCTTTGTGAAGTTCAATTTGCTCATTTTGCAAGTCAATTGCTGTTTTTGATGCCACAAAGGTAAGCAGAATATTCTTATCTCCAAAATATTTTCAGCAAAATTTAATTTTTTATTTCATTTTGCCATATTTTCCCAAATTATCTATACTTTTGCCACAAATCCGAGCAATCTGCTGTCAAAAGCGAAATATTCGCATCAATCCGACAGCCACAAGCGAAATCTACCACCTAATAAGTCAGGCTGCGGTTCGGAAAAACATTTTCAAACAAGTTTGAATGTTTTTCTCTCACCTTGCACTATCTTTGCAATATGAAAGAGAAACAATTCAGTTGGCGCAAGAGGGCTAAAAGTTTTGTATATGCTTTTCGTGGCATCGTTATGCTGCTGCGAGGGGAGCATAATGCGTGGATTCATTCGGCGGCGGCGGTGACGGCGGTGACGCTCGGGCTGTGGCTTGGCTTGTCGGCGTTGGAATGGGTGGCTGTGGCTATGTGCATCGGGGCTGTGCTTGCCGCTGAGGCGTTTAACTCGGCGATAGAGGCGCTTTCCGACCGTGTGTCGCCGGGCTACGACGAGGCTGTGCGCCGCACCAAGGATCTTGCTGCCGGGGGCGTGTTGCTGACGGCTGTGGCGGCTTTTGTGGTTGGACTGATTGTGTTTGTCCCTAAATTGATTGACTTGCTATGAAACGTGTATTTGTGATTATATTGGCTATTGCCGCCGCGGCTATGGGTTGCCGCGCGCAGGAGGTTGTGGAAATCAACAGCACCCACCAGGCGGTGAAGCGCACCGGCGATGCTTTGCTTGTGGCTATGCCGCTGGCTACGCTGACGGCTGTGATTGTGGAGCGCGACTGGCAGGGTTTGAAGCAGGCTGCGTTTTCAACGGCCACCACTCTCGGAGCGTCGTATCTGTTGAAGTATACGGTGCACAAGATGCGCCCCGACCGCAGTGACAACCACGCATTTCCGTCGGCCCACACGGCGGTGATGTTTGCCAACGCCGCATTTGTGCAGCGCCGCTACGGCTGGAAGTTTGGCGTGCCTGCCTATGTGCTTGCCACGTATGTGGGCTGGAGCCGCACCTATGCCAAGAAGCACGATTGGTGGGATGTGGTGACTGGCGCGGCGATAGGTGCCGGCAGCAGTTATATTTTTACACGACCGTTTGCCAAAAAGCATAATCTTGCCATGGCTCCCGTGAGCGACGGCGAGCATTTCGGCATTACGGCTTCGTTTAACTTTTAATCGACAAAGATGATAGTATACAATACGACTTTCCATGCTCATAATGATGCCGTGGCGCGCTTTCTTGAATGGCTCCGCGCGGAGTATATTCCCAGAGCCACCGTCGACGGGCGGTTGTCGGAGCCTCGGCTTACGCTTGTGCTCAACGCCGAGGAGAGCGACGGGCGCAACTATTCGTTGCAGTTCCGCGCCAGCGATGTCGACACGCTTCGTACGTGGTATGAGGAGGTGGGCGACGACCTTGTTGAGGAGATGGCAAAACGCTTCGGACATCAGGTGGCTGGTTTCTCAACGCTTCTTGAGGAGGTGGATTTGTAGATGGAAAGACAGGCTGACTGGGACAAGATTATCATTGGCATAGACCCTGGCACAAACGTGATGGGGTATGGCATTCTCGGCGTGCGCCAGCGCAAGCCGGAGCTGATTGCCATGGGCGTGATTATGCTCAGCAAGTTTGACGACCGCTATATGCGTCTGCGCCGCATCGCCGAGCGTGTCACGGGCTTGGTAGAGCAGTATCTGCCTGACGAGATGGCGCTTGAGGCACCGTTCTATGGCAAGAATGTGCAGTCGATGCTCAAACTCGGACGCGCGCAGGGGGTGGCTATGGCTGCCGCTTTGGTTAAGGACATTCCGATTGCCGAATATGCGCCGCTGAAGGTGAAACAGGCGATTACGGGCAACGGCGCAGCCTCGAAGGAGCAGGTGGCTGAGATGTTGCGCCGCATTCTCAACATTCCGCGTGAGGCAATCGACCCGCATCTCGACGCCACCGACGCTCTTGGCGTGGCGTTGTGTCATTTCTACGAGTCGCAGCGGCCTGTAGCGCAGAAATCTTATTCTTCGTGGAAGGACTTTGTGGCGCGCAATGCCGACAAGGTGGTGAAGCATTAAAAAAGAGACCGTTTCCGTCGCGGAAATGGCCTCTTGAATAACTAATCACACTTTCAACACCGTAGGGAATTATAACTTATGCGTCGGCATCTCCGCCGATGAAAAAAACGAACTATCACACAAAACTAATGAGTCATTTCTTGAAATGCTGTCTTCTTTTTAGAGGCAACGTTTCAAGGGTGCCGAAGTGCGTTATCTCCATGTTTTGAAGCGACAACAATTGTGCCAATGCGCCGATGTGCCTCAAAATTGTTTGTAATCAATATGTTATAAACGAATCTTTGCGTAATCTGTTTCTCAAAGTGGGGAATTTTTCCACACGATGAGGTGTCGTAAATCCTCACTTTGTGTGGCGGAATATGTCAAAGTCCGTATTGCTTTATCTTGTTGTAGAGCGTTTTGCGGTCCACTCCAAGCAGTTGTGCCGCCTTGCTCTTGTTGTATTTTGTCTGTTGCAGGGCCTCGATGATGCGCTCCCGCTCCTCGTCGCTGTTGCGCAGATGCAGCGATGCCGGAGCCTGTGCTTGCGGAGCCGCCTCGTCGGCAGGTGCTGACGCCGGGGTAAGACCGTCGGCAAAATCCCGAGGATGAATCAACGTGTCGGCGGCAAGCAGAGTGGCGCGTTTCACGAGGTTTTTCAACTGCCTTAGGTTGCCGGGCCATGCGTAGTCCATCAGTATGCGCTGCGATTCAGCGTCGAAACCCTCCACGTTGCGGTCGAGCTCGCGGTTGGCTTGACGGAGGAAGAAGTTGGCGAAGAGCAGTATGTCGCCGCCACGCTCGTGGAGTGCCGGCATCTGCAGCGTGAATTCGTTCAGGCGGTGGTACAGATCCTCGCGGAATGTGCCTTTGGCTATTGCAGCCTGAAGGTCTTCGTTGGTGGCGGTGACAAGACGCACGTCGACATCGATTTCCTTGGTGGCGCCTACAGGACGCACCTTGCGCTCTTGAAGCGCACGCAGCAACAGCACCTGCATCTCGTAGCTTAGGTTGCCCACCTCGTCAAGAAACAGTGTTCCGCCGTTAGCTTCCACAAAGGCACCTGTCTTGTCGGCAAGTGCGCCGGTAAACGAGCCTTTCACATGGCCGAAAAATTCAGAAGCGGCAAGCTCTTTGGGTATTGAACCGCAGTCGATGGCGACAAACGGCTTGTCCGCCCTCTTGCTCTGACGGTGGATGCGGTGGGCTACATATTCCTTGCCTGTGCCGCTCGCGCCGTTGATAAGCACCGACATCTGGGTGGGAGCCACCAGCGACACCATGCTGTACAGTTTTCGTGCCGCCTCGCTCTCGCCTTCAAGAAAATCGGGGTCGGAGTCGTCGGCGCTGTCTGTGGCCGGTTTTTCAGCCACGTCGTTGTCGGCGGTTGAGCCGTTAGCCAAGGCATCGTTTATTTTTTGCAGCAGCATGTCGGGCTTTATGGGCTTCGACACATAGTCGCTCGCGCCTTCCTTCATTGCAAGCACTGCATTCTGGATGTCGGCGTAGCTTGTCATGATGATTAGCGGGGCGTCGATGCCTTGCTCCTTTTTCCATGGCAGCAGTGTGATGCCGTCATCGTCGGGCAGGCGGAGGTCGGACAAAATCAAGTCGAACGCAGTCTTTTCAAGCAGTCGTTTGGCGGCAGTCACGCTGCCTGCTGTCTCTGCTTGAAAACCCTTTTTCCCGAGCCATGTGCGCAGCATCGTTGAAAAAGTAATATCGTCTTCTACTATAAGTATTGATTGCATTGTCGTTGAGGTTTTGTCCTTGTTGATGATTTCACAAAGATAGTCAACCACGCGTTAAAAAGCAACTGTCTTGTGTTAATTGTTGTGATTTGTATGGGCGTTTGCGTATTGGTGGAAGATATTTGCAAGAAAAGAAAAAAAGTGCGATATTTCGGTTGAAATTGTAAGAAATGGACAAAATACTTGAAATATTGGAAAAAGAGGGTCTGACATCGTTGGAATTTGATCTGACGGTCAGTCCTGAATTATATGTACGCACGCGTATTGAGCGCGGCGGCAATCGAGGGAGGGCATACTATTTTGTGCGTAGTGGCGACACTGCCGAAAGGGGAGAGGGAGCGTGTCCCGACGAGGCGTTTGCCAAGATTTTAAAAGAGTTGGTGGATGCGGCGGTGTCGGGAGAGCCTGCCGCCACCAGCCATCGCCTTGCCGTCAACGACGGTGGGCAGACAAGCGCGCTGACTGCCGGGCAGCTGACAGCCGTGGCGGAGTCGTTGGCATGCTACGTCGACGAGCTTTCGCTCCTCGACAATTTCAAGCCTTATATACGCTGACGATTATCGTTGCATGTCGGTCAGAGCTTCGAACGCACGCTCGATGATGGTGTCCACGCCTCGTTGACGGTCGGCATCGGTCATATCAGTCTGGCAGCCGTCGGTCGGCTGCACTCCAAACTCCGTGAGCTGTCGGTCGGCGTCGTAGATAGGCGCCGCGCTGAACCGCACGCTCCAGCCGTTAGGCAGTTCCGACGTGAACGGCATTCCGCATCCGCCACCTGTGGCATCGCCCACCACAACCACGTTGGGCAGACTCTTCATTATCGACACGAAATTGTTTGCGGCGCTGTAGGTTGAACGGTTTGTAAGCACGGCTATCGGCTTTCCGGTCCAATGCACCCTGCCTTTTGCCGGGTCGATGTAGTAAGCGTATGGCTCGGAGAAATCGTCGTGTCTGGAGCCGGTCTTGTGCGAGATGTATCCTGCGAGAATGCGCTTGTCGATGAACCGCGCCACGAGAGTCTCCGCATTGGTGATGATGCCTCCTCCGTTGTCGCGCACGTCGATGATCAGACCGTCGGCAAGGGCGAGCGTTGCCAGCACGTTGTCAAGGTTGCCTTCGCCGATGTTGTAGGAGAACGACGGGTAGCGCATATAGGCATAATTGTTGTCGAGGATGCGGTATGAGATTCCGCTTGTGCGGCGGTAGTCGAAGTGCAGATAGTGCTCCTCCACAAGCCGCTCGTCGTAGTTTTGCGGGTATTGCTCCCAAATCCAGTAGCGCGACGTGTCGAATGATGACGACAGGTTGGTGTGTCCGTCTTTAAGTTCTTTAAGCATCTCGGAGCATACGCGGAAAAGCTCTTCAGAGGTCATGCTGTTGCTGATTTTTGCGGCATATCGGTCGTGCACCTCCTGCCAGTCAACGTTTTTGTATTGAAAGAAGCAGTAATGGCGGTCGAGAGCCGACCACAGCGCCTCGAAATTGCCTGTCGGCGTGTCGGCAAACTGGGGCTCGTCGTGGCATGCCGTGAGGCTTGTAATCGACAGCAGCATAACCAATATGTTTAAGCAGACAGTTCTCATATTCAATAAGTTGCTGATATTATTTTTGCACGTTCAGGCATTGCGCGGCGCGTGTCAATCCGCAGCGATTCCCATTGAATTCCCACCACGAGGCTGTGTGTGGCGCGGCGCTGGCTGATGTTGTTTTCCCAAACCGTCGTAAACTCATTGCGGTATCCCAGGCGTAGCGACGACGTGCCGAAATGGAAGTCGAGGCATACGGTGTTGTCCATATCGAAACGGTTGTGCCAGAACCCGAAATTAATGGTGTTGCGATAGTTGCCGAGATACATCTCATAGAACGATTGGTCGTAGTCGGGAAGAAAGAAACCTCCAACCACCGGCAGCGTCATCTGCCAACGTGCTGTCATAGGAAGCCTGCCGGCATTGAAGCGGTAAGCCGCCATGCCGCTTGCTCCGGCATAGAGGCGTATCAGCGGCGAGCACACATTGTTGGAATTGCGGGGATTGTAGGTCACGCCTCCGCGGAAACCGATGCCGGCGCCGGCATGCAGCGTAAGCCCCTGCGCCACGCGCCATCGGTGCAGCATGGCGAAATCCACATCTGCGATGATGGTGTGGAGCGAGTTGTTGCCGGCGGGGTTCGACGGATGGTCGTAGGTGAAACCCGCCTCAATTTTGTTTGTCCACCGCTCCGGGTTGAAGCGAGATGCGCGTTGCCTCTCAAATCCTATGCGCAGATGCATGCCGTCGTAGAACAGCGGGCTGAGATACGTGTCGAGGCTGTGTGTCGCGCCTGCGTCGATTGCCACAGTCACTGTGGCTGGACGCAGAACGGTGGAATCCTGCGGCTCCGCCTGTCCGCATATCACAGCGGCAAGCAGCGTTGCCAATATCGACAGTCTCAGGCGCATCATTCTTCGGTTTCGTCGTCAAACAATCGTTGTTGTCCGGTCAATTCATCGCGCACGTCGTTCTGGTTGATAACGTCGTCGCCGTTCACGCTGTCCACATTGATATCGACAGCCGGAGCTTCAAGTTCTTCCTCCGGCATCTCGCGCGGCTCAATTTCCTTGATGCTGTCCATATTGAAGTTTGTGACGCGTTTGCCTTTTGCTTTGAAGCTCTTGGCGCCGATAAATTCTTCAGCGTCGATTATGAGAGGCTCGCGGAATTCGTCGGCACCGCCGAAGGTCACGCGGAAGCGCGGGTATCGCTTGTCGGACAGCGTAATCAGTGAAGAGTCGGGGTTGTCGCCGATGAAGCTTTGCTTCTTCGATGCTGCCTCAAACGTGAAACGCTTGATGTAGGGGTAGCCCTGGTCGGCATCGTTGAGCACGGCTGTCCACACCTTGCTCTCCTCGAATTTCTCGATGAGCAGGATGTTGTCCTCATAGTGGTTTCCGGCGTCGAACGAAGATGTGTAGAATTGTCCGTTCTTGAGCACGATCAGTATCTTGTCGTTGGCGTTGAACTCGCCGAGCGATGTGCCGCGGCCGTCGTAGTTCAGACGCAGCACGTCGGGGTCGAACCACACCTCGCGGCCGCCGAGCGTCGACACTCCGCGCTCTTTGAGCGATATGCGGTGCACTTCGTTTTTCGTCACCATGTTGCCCATCGCCTGCTTGCCCTTGATGGCAAGGTCGGCAAAGTTTATGTCGAACTGCAGCACCTTCAGGCGTGGTTTCTCTTTCAGAGTCACGCGCAGCGTCTCAGCCTCGCCGTTGGGGTTGGCGGAGAACCACCATATCTTAGTGCCTTTTGTGCCTTGTGTCATGTCGTATTCCTTGTCGCGCGTGATGCCTATCACGGCGAAACGCTTCATGTAGACCACGCCACCCTTGCCGTTCTGGTAGACAAGATTGTAGATTGTGCGCTGGTCGTTGCGCTTGAATACGTTGATATACAGTATGTTCTTGCCGACGTAAAGTTTGTCTGCCACTTTAGTCACTTTGTATTTACCATCCTTGTAGAAGATAATCACATCGTCGATGTCGGAGCAGTTGCACACAAACTCGTCTTTCTTCAGTCCGGTGCCAATGAATCCGTCTTCGCGGTTGATATACAATTTCTCGTTGGCTTCGGCAACGCGCGTCGCCTCGATATTGTCGAAACTGCGTATCACGGTGCGTCGTGGATAATGGGCGCCGTATTTATCTTTCAGATGCTTGTACCAGTCGATGGTCACTTCTACCATCCGTGTCAGCTTGTCGTTGATAACGTCGATATGGTCTTTCAGCGACTGGATGTAGGTGTCGGCGCTGTCGGCGTTGAATTTAAGGATGCGCTTCATCTTGATTTCAAGAAGTTTCAGGATGTCGTCGCGTGTCACGTCGCGCACAAACGATGGCTTGAAAGGCTCCAGACGCTTGTCGATGTGTGCCACAGCCTCGTCGACGCTTTTGCTCTGCTCATACTCCTTGTCCTTATAGATGCGCTCCTCGATGAATATTTTCTCGAGCGAGGCGTAGAGCAGGCTTTCACGCAGCTCTCCGCGCTGAATCTCGAGCTCGCGTTGCAGCAGGTGCTTGGTGGTGTCCACACTGTGGCGCAGCACGTCGCTCACCGACAGGAAATGCGGCTTGCGGTCGGAAATCACGCAGCAGTTTGGCGAAATGCTCACCTCGCAGTCTGTAAAGGCATAGAGCGCGTCGATAGTCCGGTCGCTCGACGTGCCAGGCAGCAGGTGCACGATGATGTCGGCGTGTTTCGCCGTGTTGTCGTCCACCCGTTTTATTTTGATTTTTCCCTTTTCCTGAGCTTTGATGATAGTCTCGATGACGCTTCCCGAAGTGCGTCCGAACGGCACGTCGGTGATTTCCAATGTCTTGTTGTCGATTTTTTCGATTTTTGCGCGCACGCGTACTGACCCTCCGCGCTCGCCGTCGTTATATTTCGACACATCGATGAAACCTCCGGTAGGGAAGTCGGGATACAGGGCAAACTCCTCGCCGCGCAGATATGCTATCGCAGCGTCGAGAATCTCCACGAAGTTGTGTGGAAGGATTTTTGACGACAGACCGACGGCGATTCCCTCCGCACCCTGCGCAAGCAGAAGCGGATATTTCACAGGCAACGTCACCGGCTCGGGCTTGCGTCCGTCGTAGCTCACGGTCCAGTCGGTGGTCTTGGGGTTGTAGACTGTCTCGATGGCGAATTCTGAAAGACGCGCCTCGATGTAACGTGGCGCTGCGGCGCTGTCACCGGTGAGAATGTTACCCCAGTTTCCTTGCGTGTCGACAAGCAGTTCCTTCTGTCCGAGCTGCACGAGGGCGTCTCCGATTGAGGCGTCGCCGTGGGGGTGATACTGCATGGTGCTTCCCACGATGTTCGCCACTTTGTTGAAGCGACCGTCGTCGAGTTCCTTCATTGTGTGCAGGATGCGCCTCTGCACGGGTTTCAGACCGTCCTGGATGTGGGGCACGGCGCGTTCCAGAATCACGTATGACGCATAGTCGAGAAACCAGTTTTGGAACATTCCCGACAAATGCTTGCTTTTGTCTTTCGGAACCACATAAGTGGAGTGAGCCTCGGCGCCGGTTGAGGCGTCGTCGATTTTTTCAGAGATGTCGTCTATTTCGTCTTCTTTCATAGTTGGGTCAGTTTTTTAGGCTTCTGGAAATATGTTTTTGTCGTTAAAAAAGTAGGTTATTTACCAAATAAATACAATTTCAGAGGAAAGCCTCTGCAAAAATAAGAAGAAAATCGAGAAAATTTATTTACTTTGCACCTTAAAATAACGAAAAGGCGGTCAGCAGACCCCCGGAACATTGAATTTATTAGAAAAAACAAGATAAAAAATGGCACAAGAAGATTTGTTCAAGAAAATTGTGGCTCACGCCAAAGAGTATGGTTTTGTATTTCCGTCAAGTGAAATCTACGACGGTTTGTCGGCTGTTTACGACTACGGACAGAATGGCGTTGAGTTGAAAAACAACATCAAGCGCTATTGGTGGGACGCCATGACGCAGTTGAATGAGAATATCGTTGGTCTTGACTCAGCTATATTCATGCACCCGACAATCTGGAAGGCTTCCGGACACGTCGATGCGTTCAACGACCCGTTGATCGACAACCGCGACTCTAAGAAACGCTATCGTGCCGATGTGCTTATCGAGGACGAAATCGCAAAATTCGACGATAAAATCAACAAGGAAGTAGCAAAGGCTGCAAAGAAATTCGGAGAGGGTTTTGATGAGAAACTTTATCGTGAGACAAACCCGCGCGTGCTCGAGCACACTGCAAAGCGCAACGAGCTGCATGAGCGCTATGCCAAGGCGATGAACGACATGAACCTTGAGGAATTGCGTCAGATTATCCTTGACTACGGCATCGTATGCCCGATTTCAGGCACAAAGAACTGGACTGAGGTGCGTCAGTTCAACTTGATGTTCTCGACAGAGATGGGTAGCACTGCCGACGGCTCTATGCGCGTCTACCTGCGTCCGGAAACGGCTCAGGGCATCTTCGTGAACTTCCTTAACGTACAGAAAACAGGACGTATGCGCATTCCGTTTGGTATCGCACAGATTGGCAAGGCTTTCCGTAACGAAATCGTTGCGCGTCAGTTCATCTTCCGTATGCGTGAGTTCGAGCAGATGGAAATGCAGTTCTTCGTGCGTCCAGGCGATGAGCTTGAATGGTTCAAGAAATGGAAGGAGACCCGCTTGAAATGGCACAAGGCTCTTGGTCTCGGCGATGAGAAGTATCGCTACCACGACCATGAGAAATTGGCTCACTACGCCAACGCCGCAACCGACATCGAGTTTCTTATGCCGTTTGGCTTCAAGGAGGTTGAGGGTATCCACTCGCGTACAAACTTCGACCTCAGCAACCACGAGAAATTCTCTGGCAAGAAGATTCAATATTTCGATCCGGAGCTCAACCAGAGCTACGTGCCTTATGTAATCGAGACATCAATCGGTGTGGACCGCATGTTCCTTTCTGTTTATGCTTCTTCTTATGAGGAGGAGAAACTCGAGAACGGCGAGACCCGCGTGGTGCTTCACCTGCCGGCTGCTTTGGCTCCGGTTAAGGCCGCTATCATGCCTTTGGTGCGCAAGGACGGACTTCCAGAAAAGGCTCAGGAAATCATCGACTCTCTTAAATTCGACTACAAGGTGCAATACGACGGCAAGGACTCTATCGGCAAACGCTACCGCCGTCAGGATGCAATTGGTACGCCGTACTGTATCACTGTCGACCATCAGACTCTTGAGGACAACACCGTGACCATCCGTCACCGCGACACGATGGAGCAGAGCCGTGTTGCCATTGCCGACATCGCTGGCATCCTCGACAAGGAGGTGACAATGAAGTCGTTGCTTAAGAAATTGCTCTAAGAGGACAACTAAACCAATAGATCGGTTATGAAGATAAAAACATTGTGGATTGTGCTTGCGGCAGTGGCAGTGCTGATTGTGCCATTGCTGATTTTCGGCGGTTATGCAGCTGTCAAGTACAATACTCTTGTTGCTGACAGCAACGGGGTGGAGAACGCTTGGGGCAAGGTGCAGACTGCATATCAGCGCCGTGCCGACCTTGTGCCAAACTTGGTGAGCACGGTGAAGGGCGCCGCTGCCCATGAGGCGAATACTCTGCAGGCCGTGACCGACGCGCGCGCGAAGGTGGGAACGGTTAACATCACCGCCGACCAGCTGACCGAGGAGAACTTGAAGAAGTTCCAGCAGGCGCAAAATGAGCTGTCGGGCGCGTTGAAGTCGTTGCTCGCTGTTTCGGAGGCGTATCCAAACATCAAGGGCACGGAAAACTTCCGCGACCTTCAGACGCAGCTTGAAGGCACAGAAAACCGTATCTCAACGGCGCGTGTGGACTACACAAACGCTGTCAACAAATACAACAATTCCGTGATGAAATTCCCGGGCAACATAATTGCCGGAATGTTCGGATTTGAAAAGAAACCGCAGTTCCAAGCCGATGAAGCGGCTCAGACTGCTCCAAAAGTAGAATTTTAATGAAAAAATTTCCTTTATTGGCGTTGTTCCTTCTGGTGCTCTCGGCGTGCAAGCTCGATCCGGTGCGCGACGTGTGGGAGTACTATGAGGACTGGCGCAATGAAAACAATGCGTGGCTGGCACAGCAGGAGGCGCGCACAAATGCCGACGGCACTCCTTACTATCAGAAGGTGGTACCGGAGTTTGACCGCAACGCCTATGTGCTGATTCATTACTTTACCGACCGTTCGGCGACGGAGGGCAACTTGTCGCCTCTGATTTCTTCGACTGTCGACGTGAAGTATAAGCTGCTTACGTGCAGAGGTGTCGGCGTCGACTCCACCTACTTGCTGACGTCGCCTGCCGACAGTGTTTACCGCTCTGTGTTGAGTGCCAACATCACCGGTTTCCAAATCGCGTTGATGGCTATGAACGTGGGCGATTCGTGCGAGGTGGTGATTCCTTACCAGCAGGCTTACAGCAACTCTGGCAAAGGCACGATTCTGCCTTACTCGCATCTGCATTATTTCTTGAAACTCAAGGATATATATAAGTATCAAAAGAAGTAGCAGGCAATGAAGCGTTTGGTTGTTATCGCAGTGCTGTCGGCTCTGACATTGGCGGGTTGCAAGACAACGGAGAGCAACTACCGTGAGTCGTATGAGGCGGCGGTGCGCAGCCGCAATGCCGCGGAGGCTGATCTCGACAGCGTTGTCGAGCCGACAATCCACAACAAAATAATGGAGGCTTCGCGTCCGTATGTGCAGACCGTCGACGGCTGCTCGGCATTGTATCTTGAAGGCAACGTGTGGCAGGCGTTTGACGACGATGTCAACAAGATGAAGCGCTACAGCGTGGTTGTGGGTGCGATGCGTCAGATGTTTAATGCAAAGGCGTTTTGCACGCGCTTACGGCAGAACGGGGCGAAGGCTTACGTGATTCAGAACGGGGCGAAGGACTATTTCGTCGTTGCCGAAGGATTTGACACGTTTGCCGAGGCTGCCGACTATGTGAATCACATTGACAAACGGCTGAAGATAAAAATCCCTTTGAAGGAGCCGTTCGTTTATCGCACAATACGCCTGTGACGGACGAAAACATATAGTGAAGCCTTCAATGCCGCGGCATTGAAGGCTTTTCAGCAATAAAAATATGGATATGCTGAAATCATTGATGATAGTGGGGTGCGGCAGTTTTGTGGGCGGAGCGTTGCGCTATCTGTTGACACGCACTGTGCAGAATTGGATTGACGGATGGATGCCCGCCGGCACGCTGGCTGTCAACGTGCTTGGCTGCTTGCTGATAGGTCTGTTCTGCGGACTGTCGCAGGAGTGGATGCCGCAAAGCCTTAAATTGTTTCTTACGGTGGGTTTCTGTGGAGGGTTCACCACATTCTCCACGTTTATGAACGAAAACATGCAAATGCTGCGCATTTCCGATGCTGCCGGCATGTGCCTAAATGTCGTGGTCAGTCTTGTGGCTGGCTTTGTCGCTCTCTATGCCGGCTATCAGGCGGCGCGACTCTTCTGATCTGCAAATAGTTAAAGTAGTAGCTATTTATACATTCCTTCAGTATGACGGCGCTCGACTATCTGAAGAGTAAGGAGTACAATGTGTTGCTTGGTCAGAAAGACTTAACACGTTCTTGGCAGACGAATATCCGCAGGTGATTGCAGATTAAGTAGTAGTTTAGAATGATTATCTTTAGAATAACCTTGAAATTCTTCTATACATGTAGAGGGATTCCCATATTTTTGTGATAATATGGATTTAAAGCAGTTATAACGATTTTTTAAATCTTTCCACTTTTCACTTTGTGAAAATATTACAGTAGTTCCACATATCGTATTTCTTTTAATTGTAACTACAATAGTACAATCTTATACACCACAAAATGTTCCTGTCAAAACATCGCCACTTTGAGATATTGGAGTAAATCCTTTAGCTTTTAATTTATTTATAAAAACTGTAGGAGTTTCACCCATAGATATTCCATTGAATTTCATGTGTTGGGCATAGTTAATATCCACAGTAGATATAATAAATAAAAGCATTAAAAATATCCTATTAATCATAACTTTTGTTTCTGTTTAAGCCATTCTTTAGCTTGATTTATAGCATTATATGCCTCTTTTTCGTCCTTATAAGATGAACGACTAGCAGAAAAGTCTATTGTTTTATAGCCAAGATTTCTTGTATAGCCAAAATATTTATTTACTTTATAAAAGCTTATATTGATATAACTTGTACACCCGCTTCTGCCATTATATTTTTCCAATATTGATAGTAATTCATCGAATTTAGGATAATTATTTTTTGAGACAATAAGTGTATCGTCTTTAGGACCTTCATAACAATCAACATCTGTAATTTCGATTTTGCCTACTTTTTTTATATCAACATCTACGTCCCGATATAAAAAATAATGCTCTAATTTCATTTTACTTATCTATTTTTTATTATCTGTTATTGCTGCGGCTCCACCTATCGTAGCTCCAGTTATAGCAAGAGAGTGTTTATTCAACCAATTAAGAAATCTCTGTTTATTATTCGGCGTCAAGTAAGAAATAACCTTAAACCAATCTGTCATACTATTATTAGCATCTGGATGATTAGTTATATTGCCCGAATATAATTTTGGCTTTAAGTCTTCTTTAGTAATTGAATATTTAGGAGATACCAATATTTCAGGTATAAATCCTTCCATATTCCCTGAAGAATTAACAATTCCATATTTATATATCTCTGAAGCTGGAATAAAGTTTCCATATTCGTCTGTAATCACTTTATCACCATATCCCTCAACAGATGTTGCTTTATTTAAATTGCGAACATTTTTACGAGATAGTTTTAAGGCTTTTATTGGAGAGCCTGATGTATGTTTTGGTATTAGTTTCTTCTTGATAAAGTTATAGTGAAAAACAAATACTGATGGAATGAAACTTCCTTATATACATATGTTGGTATAAGACATAATATGCAACGATTAATGCTCTTAGTGTAAAGAAGTTTTATAAGAAAATAATTATATTTTTACAAACAAAGCCTCTTCTACTTATATTTATTAATTTCTAAGTTGTACTATATGTTTGAAATTGCAATCAAAAACTCCAGACAAGAAAAATCCTAAGAGTTTTTGATTGCAATCTTTTATAGAACGATTACAGCATATTATATATAATACCTCTCAAGGCAAAAGGTTTTATGAAAAACTTTACCAAAAGAGAGTAAGTTATAATTCCCCAAACTATGGATAATGGAAGAACCACGAAAAAACACCAATCTGGAATCTTATGATTATAACCATTCCCTTCGAATTTTTTATTTATCAACCATATCTTTTTGTTTGGGAAAAATCTTAAATAAGAGTATACTAATATCATTAGTAGATAAATGGATAATAAATATCCATCATTTCTATGGTATGAATCCCTTAATAGTTCGCACAAAAATAATGCGAATGGGAAAAAGAGAAACGCAAAGACCATTGCCATATACAAAGGGCTAAGAAACTTTGCGGACTCTCTTTTTTTGTTATAAGCCCAATATACTCTATAAAATATATAATCTATCATACTACCATTCTAATAATACACCATTATCTATATCATAACGCTCTTCAATGGCTGCATCGAGGTGTTCTCCAATACTTTTTCTCGTAGAGAGCTTTGTTAAAGCTATACGCTTTACACGACAAGCGTCTATGCATTTAACGGAAGAACCAAAAATACTGTAGACTTGTCCGTGCATCAACAATATTTATTCCTCTTACCATTGGTAGGAACAACAGGGGAACAACTCTAACAAGAATAAATCTCATTATTTGAATATTGTGACGTAGTTTTATATTTCTATCTATCACTTGTACTTAAAACAAAAGGCTTACTTTTTTTATATTTGACATTACTAATGATAGAATGTGTTCCAAAATTTAGAATAATAGAGTCTGGGATTACAGAAGTAGAATCAATCACGAATAAGCGTGGAATAGTAATCCTTTGTCCAATTTCATTTCTATCTCGATGATTTATGCTATTTACCAAAGAATCAATATTATAATTTTTAGAAAAAACTAAGTAATCGTCGAGCCATAAATCATTGTCCTCAATTGTCAGATTATGAAACAACGAGGATATATCATTGCCATTGGAATCTATTATTTTTATAGATTTAATTGACTCAATTGTACCATTCAAACCAGGTTCTATACCTCCTCCCATAAAAGTTAAAGAACTATTGCAATAGTCTACCATGAATTCTAATAGGAAATATCTATTTCCCTTTCTCAAATTCAAAAGAGAATCTTTGATAACAATCTCAGAAAGTGTAATGTTCGTTATCTTGTAATTTCGGTATTCTTTGTGTGATAACAACATACAAAACACAACGCAAATTATAAGAGTTGCTATAATAATTTTTTTTTTCATAATGCGAAGTTTAATACATTATCATATTCAATTGGTTTTAGCTCAAGTGATTCTATTATGTGTTCAGTCGCATCTCTCTATATATGCGACTGAACACATAATAGAAATAATCTGATTGGCTTAACGCTGTATCAGAAACGCTTGTTTAATACCATTAAAATAATTATTCTTAGTGGTATAAACATAAGATGATCCCCATGACCAAAAATGGATTTTATCATTATTCACCTTTGTTATTTGGATATAATGATTCGGCATTGGAGACGATGAAAAGTCTTGTGTTACAATATCTATATCAAATAGTTTAGAGTATTAACTATAACGTTTATTGCTAAACACAGTGCTTTAATCCCAGTCTAACTCATGATTTATGATTTTTATAATAAAGCGGTGAAGCTAATAACAACATTTCTTTGATAACAGTCTGTATGTCATTAGGAAAATTCTCAATAAATGCCTTATACCCAGAAGCCACTTTATGATAATTCACATATAATGTATATTTAACATTATCCTTAGCTATATTTGCATCAAAATATGAACACGTTTTTAATTTAGAAATTGCATTTTGTATTGTTTCTTGTTGGGTAACAGTAAGTTTCCTTCTAATAAGGGGATATGATGAATTCCATACAATATTATTATTTGATATTGTATTTGCATTTTTAACATATCCTATCCCATATGTTAATATCGTGTCGCAATATTCAATTATTTGATAATCGGAATCTCCAAAATCCATAACTAAGATTATAGATTTTCCTTTCTTTTGAAGATGGTTTGATAGCGATGATATTTTGAGATTGTTTTTATCTTGACGTGTATTAGAACACGAGCCTATAGTAAATAATAGGCTAATAATTAAAAATAGTCTGAACATAATCATTTGTCTTTATAATAGTCATTGGATGGATAAATTCCATCCAATGACTTGTTTTTAAATTAGTATGCTCCTCGTGGATTTAATCCTTGATCTTTACGAATGTCATTTTCTGTAATATCATTCTTTTTTACATGATTTAAACCAACAGTTGCTGCTTCTTCTTTGCTTAGAGTTTCCATGACTCTTTGCCCCAGATTATTCATATAGGAATAAGACTCGCTTTCTGAATACTCTATTGCAACTCCACGCATTGATCTGTCACCATGAATCATTTCATGAGCTAATCCAACTTGGGAATGTCTCTTTTTATTACCAACTCTACCTGTTTTTCTATTCAGAGTTGGGATGTCTGGATTTGATTCCGGATTGAAATGTACATTCACATTAGACCCCTTACCATTAATTGCATTAGTTGGATTATCATCTGTTTCAAAGTTACCTTCTTCTTTCTCTGATATGATAATATTTCTATATCAAATAGTTTTCGAAATTATTTCTCATAATAGCGTAGAGGACGAGATTCGAACTCGTGGTAGAGAATAAACCCCTACGACAGTTTAGCAAACTGTTGATTTCAGCCACTCACCCACCTCTCCAGAAGGAAAGAATGTTATCTTTTTTAATTTTACAAAGATAGTTTGTTATGTTTTCAGACAAGTGCTATTTGAAAGTCCATCCTTGATACACGTTCGAGCGATACGGGCACAGCTCACCGGAGAATGTCAGCTGGTCGCTGCTGAAATTTGAGTTTACGGTAGCGCTGCAGCGGGTTGAGCCTTTGGGCAGAGTGAACGTCACGTCGGCGGAAAGGGCAGTGCCGGTCACATACATAGTGTAGTTCAGATTTCCGCGTTTGTCGTAGTCGATGCGTTTTTTTGTCACGCGTCCCTCGACGGTAAGTCCGCCTATGCCGTTTGGGCTGTTGACAATGCCTTCAAGAGCAAACTGCACAACGGCTGTGTCGCCCTGCACGAGGACGAAGTTGGTGGTGCGGTTCACGTTGACGGTGCGTCCGTGCTTGCCGCGAATCTGGTCGGCAGTGATTACAAAGCGTCCTTCCTCCACGGCTTTTTTCGCCAGTTCGAAACTGATTGAGTCTTTGATTTCTTTTTCGCGTTTTTTGCGTGCTTTTTCCGCTTTCTTCTGCTCTTTGGTCAGAGTCGGAGTTTTCTCGGTGGCATAAATGTCGTCGGTCGGTTGGTTGTCGGCGACAGCGTAGCTTGCCGTAAGCAGACAGCTGACGGCAGCAATGATGAGAATAAATTGCTTTTTCATAGTCTAATTATTGGGGGATAAATTGTTATTGGAAGTTTCTTTTGTTGAAGCCTCTGAACCGCAGCTTCACGAGCGGGATGAGGACAATCGTCAGCAGCGAGCCGCTGAAAATTGTGAGCATCATCATTTGTATGCAGAATTCGATGTTTGACGGCAGCAGTCCGCCGTCGACCATCACTTTGAAAGTCTTGTAGGTTTCGGCCATCTCCGGACGGCCTTTCATGATTTCCATCATCGCAGTTGCGGTGCGGTAGAAAAAGTCGGGGTCGGCGAAGTCGAGGTAGCAGTAGGTGGCAAGCGCGCAAATCATCGACGCTCCGACGAATATTGTGATGCCGAGCATCCATAGTGCTGAAAATGATGCGTCTAAGCCGTATTTGCGGTAGGCGGAACGCAGCAGCGAGAAGTGGAGCGCAGGCACGCAGACGAGCATAGGCATGGCGATGATGCCGAGCAACGAGTTGCGGTCGCTGAGAAACGACAGCACCGATACAACAGCCAGAAACAGACCCATATACACACCGTTATGGGCGCCTTCTCGATATATGTCCTTAGATGTCAGCATTGATAAATCAAGTAAAGAGTTGTAAAAAAAACGTTGGTTGCCTGTAGTAAATCAAGGTTGTTGCAGGCCGTTCCCATTGTTTAGACTGCAAATTTGCAAATTTTTTCCTATGTCGCAAATTTTTTGGAGCATAAAACTGCGTTACGGCATTAAAAAACATTGTCGGCGGGGTAGTTTTGTGCAATAGATGTTGTACCTTTGCAATGTCGTTCGCGCGACGCAATTAACATCTTGAAATCAGAAAAACTCAACAGATATGAATGTTGTCGACAGATTTTTAAATTATGTCAAGTTCGACACTCAGAGTGACGAACTTACCAATCTTACACCATCCACTCCGGGACAGATGATTTTTGCCCAGGCTCTTGAAAAGGAACTGCAGTCAATGGGGCTTGAAAACATATCGCTCGACGAGAATGGCTATTTGATGGCCACTCTTCCGGGCAACATTGACAAGAAAGTGCCTACTGTGGGATTCATCGCCCATCTCGACACGTCGCCCGACATGTCGGGACGCCACGTCAACCCGCGCATCGTGAAGGCTTACGAGGGCGGCGACATCGTGCTCGACAAAGACAGCAATGTGGTGCTTTCGCCTGCCGATTTCCCTGAGCTTTGCGAATACAAGGGTCAGGACCTTATCGTGACCGACGGCAAGACGCTGCTCGGAGCCGACGACAAGGCGGGTATCGCTGAGATTATCACTGCTGTGGAATATCTGCAGGCTCATCCGGAAATCAAGCACGGTGACATCCGCATCGCGTTCAATCCCGATGAGGAAATCGGTCTGGGCGCGCACAAATTTGACGTGGAGCGTTTCGGCGCCGACTGGGCTTACACGATGGACGGCGGAGCGATAGGCGAGCTTGAGTTTGAGAATTTCAACGCAGCGTCGGCTAAGGTTACGTTCAAGGGACGCAACGTGCATCCGGGCTATGCCAAGCACAAAATGATAAACTCTATCCGCATCGCCAACCAATTCAGCATCATGTTGCCGCGGTGGGAAACTCCGGAACACACCGAGGACTATGAGGGATTCTATCACCTTATCGGCTTTGAGGGCACGGTGGAGGAGTCGAAGCTGACTTACATTATCCGCGACCACGACCGCGACCGCTTTGAGCGCCGCAAGAAGGAACTTGAGCATCTTGTGCGCAAGGTGAACCATGAGTATCCCGGTTGCGCATCGATAGAAATCAAGGATCAATACTACAATATGCGTGAGAAAATCGAGCCGGTGATGTATATTGTCGACATCGCAAAGCAGGCTATGGAAAATGCCGATGTGGCTCCGAAGGTGCAGCCTATCCGTGGCGGCACAGACGGCGCGCAGCTGTCGTTCAAGGGTCTGCCTTGTCCCAACATCTTTGCCGGTGGACTGAACTTCCACGGCCGCTATGAGTTTGTGCCGATTCCTTCAATGGAGAAAGCAACCGATGTGGTTGTGGAAATCTGCAAACTCGTGGCTCAACGATAAAGAAAAACGCTGTATGCCGCAGAAAACTCTCGTAGTGATTACTGGACCCACGGGGGTGGGAAAAACGGCGGTTGCCATACGTCTGGCGCGTGACCTCGGCACGGAAATCGTGTCGGCGGACTCGCGCCAGATTTTTCGTGACATTCCCATCGGGACTGCCGCTCCTACAGCCGACGAGCTTGCCGCTGTGCGCCATCACTTTGTCGGAATCCTTGGTTTGGACGAATACTACAGCGCCGCGCAGTTTGAGGAGGACGCGTTGGCGGTGATCGGACGCTTGTTCCTGACCCACGACTATGTGGTGATGTGCGGAGGTTCGATGATGTATGTCGACGCAGTGTGTAAGGGCATCGACCAGCTGCCAACGATAAGCGACGACGTGCGCCGTGACGTGGCGCGCCGGCTTGCCGAGGATGGTGCCGACGCTATGCGTGAGGAGCTGCGCAGGCTCGACCCCGTATACTATGAGCAGGTTGACTTGAACAATGTGAAGCGCGTGGCGCATGCGGTGGAAATCTGTCTGCAGGCGGGAAAGCCTTACTCGTCTCTGCGCACGGGCATTGTGAAGCAGCGACCGTTCAGAATTGTAAAGATTGGTTTGAACCTGCCGCGGCAAGAGCTTTTCGACCGCATCAACCGGCGCGTTGAGAAGATGGTGGAGGAGGGGCTTGTCGAGGAGGCTCGCCGCGTCTATCCGCTGCGCCACCTCAATTCGCTCAACACCGTAGGCTACAAGGAGATGTTTGCCTATTTCGACGGCACGATGGATTTCCCGACAGCCGTGGCGCGGTTGCAGAAAAACACGCGCGTCTACGCCAAGAAGCAGCTTACGTGGTATGCCAAGGACGCCGGCATGCATTGGTTTGCCCCGACCGACTACGACGCTGTACGCCGTCTTGTTTCCAATCCGGCACTCTGAATTTTCGGGCATCGCCTGGAAAAAAGTTGCAGAAATGCGGCGCAAATGCTGGAAAAAAGTTGCAAATTCGCATATCAAACAGTGGAAAAAAGTTGCAAGATATGCTTAAAATCGGTTGTTGGAAAGGCGTTAGTAGCCAATTTCTAATGACCGATTCTGGCTAAATTAACCCCGCTGCGCCAGCCGATTGATTCGAAAGCGCGGTGGTTGCCGCATAAGCCTTTACTTTCCGATGCAGTGGTAGATGAAGCCTTCCTCTGAGAGTTCGGCTTCGTCGTAGATGTTGCGTCCGTCAACGATGACGTTGCCGCGCATCGCACGGCTTACCACGCCCCATGAAGGCAGGCGGAACTGTTTCCACTCGGTGAGAAGGGCAAGGGCGTCGGCATCGACCACGGCGTCATACATGTCGCGGGCATAAGCCACACGGTTGCCGATGCGCCGGCGGCATTCGTCCATTGCCACAGGGTCGTAGACCACCACCTCTGCGCCGGCTTCAACCAGCTTGTCGATGACAACCAGTGCCGGAGCCTCGCGCATATCGTCGGTCTCAGGCTTGAACGCCAGTCCCCACAGGGCTATGCGCTTGCCGCGCAGGTCGCCGCCGAAGAATGCCGAGAGCTTGTCGTAGACGATTGATTTCTGACGTTCGTTGACCGATTCCACTGCCTCGATTACGCGCATCCGGTAGCCATGCTCCGCGCCGGTGTGGATAAGGGCTTTCACGTCTTTGGGGAAGCACGATCCGCCATAGCCGCAGCCAGGATAGAGGAACTTTGTGCCGATACGGGCATCGGCGCCGATGCCCTTGCGCACCATGTTGACATTGGCTCCGACAAGAGCGCACAGATTGGCGATGTCGTTCATGAACGAGATGCGCGTGGCAAGCATTGAGTTGGCTGCGTACTTGGTCATTTCCGCCGATGCGATGTCCATGAATATCACGCGGAAATTGTTGAGCAGGAACGGACGGTAGAGGCGTTCCATCACTTTGCGCGCACGCTCCGATTCGATACCGATTACCACACGGTCGGGCGACATGAAGTCTTTTATCGCCGCGCCTTCCTTCAGAAATTCCGGATTTGACGCCACCTCAAACGGCACGTCGACACCGCGTCGCTTCAGCTCCTCGCGGATGGCTGCTTTGATTTTGTGGGAAGTGCCGACAGGCACGGTGCTCTTCGTGACGAGCAGAGCGTATTTGTTGATGTTGCGGCCGAATGTGCGCGCCACCTCAAGCACGTAGCGAAGGTCGGCGCTGCCATCCTCGTCGGGAGGGGTGCCGACGGCGCTGAACACCACTTCCACCGTGTCGATCACGTCTTCAAGACGGGTGGTGAAATGCAGGCGTCCTGCCTCCACGTTGCGCTTGACTAAGTCATCGAGCCCCGGCTCGTAGATGGGGATGTCACCGTTTCTAAGGTTTGCAATCTTTTTCTCGTCGATGTCGACACAGGTCACATCGACGCCGACTTCGGCGAAGCATGCGCCCGAAACAAGACCTACATATCCAGAACCAACAATCGCTATATTCATTTTATATCTTTTTTTACGGTTTTACCAATCAAAAGGAATGCCAACACTCTGTTTTTCCCTATCGCCCAATTGGCTCCAAGTGCTGCAAGAATGATGAAGAATGCGAAAAACGCAGCCACCATCGCCGACGGCAAGAACGTGAGCCCAAGCATGCGCATAGGCTCCTGAAGCGGTGTGAGAGGGAAGAGGAAAAAGTAGTGGAGCAGGTAGATGCCGAGACTCTCGTTGCCGAGAAGAGTCAGCCAGCGTCCGGCGCGCGTCGAGGCAAACGTCTCAACGTCGCTGCGGTAGACCATCCCGAACACCACGGTCATCAGCGAGGCATGGAGCACGGGTTGCGCCACAAACTGGCACCATGCCGGTAGGGCAGGAAACTCCCACGTGTATACGGAATAATACCACGTGCCGAACGCCGCCACGGCAGCCGCTGTGGCAACCCACGGCTGTGTAGCCATGCGGCGGAACGCGTCGGAATATTTGCGGGCGAACACGCCCATCATAAACACCGGGAAAAACTGTGTGAGCAGTCCGATGCCTACGGGGTCGAAGTTTGCTGCGGGGTCGGAAATAAGGGGCGACACAAGAATCAACGCCAGATATGCGGCGGCTGGTATGGCAACCTGCATCCACAAACGTCGCGCGGCAGCCATCAGACGGCTTATGCCGGCATAGACAAGCACCACCTCAAACAGTGTCAGCGTAAACCAATAGCCGTCTTTCCAATACGTGGTGAGAAGTTGCGGCCACGACTGCGACAAGGGCGATTGCAGACGACTGTGCGGAAAATACCACATCCACAGCGCACTTACTGCCAGAAACGGTATGATAAGCTGCCGGAAGCGTTTGCGCAGATTGGGCATGGCTAAATCACCGTTGCCGGTAAGCTTATAGGTGAAATAGCCGCTGATAAAGAAAAATATCGGCATGTGTATTTCTCCAACAAGTTTGAAAAGCACCGCACTGTCGATGTCGCGTATGCACATCGTCAGCACGTGCCCCATCACCACCAGATATATGGCGATGCCCTTCAGCACATCGAATGCAGCCACCCGTTTTTTAGTTGTTGTCATCGTTTTTGGTTTACTCGGGGCAAAGTTACTCTTAAACTGCCATTTTTCAAAGAAACAGCAGTGGAATAGGCGCAAATAAACACGGCTCTTTCATTTAAGATTTCTTAAAAATGTTGTTATTTTATAGCGAGTGTTTCCCTGGATGGTGAGGGCACTTTTTGCCTGCACGGTTCATAATTCATGTGGCGATTCGATGATTGACAGATATGCTTCCGATGATACGGATTTCTTTGATTTTCAGCGAAATAAGCACTTAAATAAATAGGTCGAATGGCAGATTTTTCGTAACTTTATAGTTAACAATCAGATAGTTATGAATAAAATCAAGCCACTCGACCAAGACATTTCGATTGGAGCGAACACGCACAATCATGCCGCAAAAGTAGTAAACAAATTCGGTTCACAAGACAGTGTTCTGTATAAACTGAAGGAGTTTTCCTCATCCGTACTGGATTTTAGAAGATCCGACAAAGGAAATATTCGTTACAGACTCGATGACATAAACATGCTGATGATATTTGCCCGCGCCTCAAAGTGTGTTGGCAGAGCCGAGATAATAGAATCTGGCAGATACAATCTTAAGAAATTCCGCCGATTGGGCATGCTGAAGAACGGTGTGCCGTCCGAGGCGACTCTCTGCCGTGTGGAACACGGCATTGATGAGCTGGCATTTGCAGACAGGATGCAAGAGTTTGTAGAATTGTTCCACCGAAGGCTGTACAAGGAGGACGGAAACAAGGAAATAATCTGCGTGGATGGCAAAGCCGAGCGTGGCACCGTGCTGGACAACGGGCGCAATCCCGATATTGTGTCGGCGTATTCATACAATACCGGCATCACATTGGCAACCGAAGCATGTCAAGAGAAAAGCAATGAGATTAAAGCCATACCGCGACTTATTGACAAAGTCAACATATCAGGGAAAATAGTCACAGCCGATGCCATGTCCATGCAGAAGTGCTTCATCGACAGAATCAGAGAGAACGGGGGCGACTTCCTTATAGAGCTGAAAGCGAACCAGCCATCCCTGCGTTATGGCGTGGAAGACAGGCTCAAAGGACAGTCTCCTGTGTATTCCCACACGGAGGGGCCGGAACTCGGGCACGGCAGAATCAAAACCAGAACCTATCGTGTCTTTGACGGTCTTGACATCATAGCCGACAAGGAAAAATGGGGAGGGAACATGACGGTTATAGAATATGACTCCGATACGGTAAAGAAGTCGTCCGGCACACAGACCGCTGAAAAGAGGCTGTATGTGAGCAGTCTGCCAACAGACACTCCGGCGTTGGTATCGTTGGTGCGCAAGCACTGGCCAATAGAAAGCATGCACTGGACACTGGATTGCAATCTGCTGCAAGACAGGATAAAACGCAAGTCGGCAAAAGCCGCCAGAAACCTTGATACCGTACAAAGAATTGTACACTCGCTGTTCTATGTGTAGAAAGTACATATAAAAAGTGTTTGAGAGAAGAATGAGGAAAGTTTACTGGTTATCAGTTACTTTCCTCATTTTGGTTAAAAGTGGCGAGGACAGACGAAGACGGGAATACGACAAGATGAGACAGAGGAACGTTACCTATCCGTAACCTATACCCCAAATGGGGAATGTTGAGGTTCGGAAGAATAAAGAAGGTTACGAATTGAATTTGAATGCTCTGATTTATAGTGAGTTACTAATGAGCAACGTAAGATTTTTGGTTACGAACCAAATTTGCCGTGTTCCTATATGGAAAGGGCTCCGTAAAAAGAGGGATGGCTGAACTCATGAGGGAGGTATCAATGGGCTTTACCAGACTATTACGTTTTCTCCGCCAAAAATGATAAAAATAGACTTTGACAAAAGCATAAATATCTGACATACAACATAAAAGAAATAAACGATTCGCAATGAATCGGGTAAGTGGCAATATATCATTACTTCTAATTTAAATGAAAGAGCCGTGTCCTGCAATTTGACCTATAGAGAAAAAGTAGGTTTCAAAAATCCTGCAATTTGACCTATACGCCAAGATTTTCCATGCACAGATTGTAGTGGATAATGAAGCAGTGCAAAAGGAAACGGTAGCCTATCAACCTATTCCCGAAATCAGCAGTTTTCTGGACGAAAACGGCAATGATACAATGGAGCAGCAAATACAAGCGAACTATCGGCAAATCAAGCAGGATATTGTGGAACTTGTAGAGAATGAGCTGATTCGTATTGAAAATGATTCGGCACTCAAACATCTATTGGGTGGTAATGAAGGAGAGTAACCGACATTCTAAAACAAAAATGTTATTATAACAAATATAAAAGCATCATAATTCCGAGAACATATAGTTTTCGGAATTATTTCATCAAAATCTTTACAATTTTTCTCCATTCATTTCCAGTTAGATTTGATTTTTTAGGTTTATAATTGTCCCAATCAGATTCAGACAACCCATTAATTTTTTCTCTTAAAGAAGAAAAGGAAAAGCTTTTTAGGTCTCCGTCTATAATATTCGCCAAACTAAATGACAAAGATCGTGGTATTCCCAACATTCTTAATGCCAAGGGCTTCTCACTATCCACGCCATAGTACACTAACGAAGGAATGTAAGAATCTTGAATTTCATCTTGATTATCTTTTATTATTCCCTCTAAAGCACTTAATCCCCACGAAGTTTTGAAACGTATATCATTCATCTTTTTCATAAACTCAGTCATACGCTCATCATCTTTCAACGTTTTGTAATGAGGATGAATTAAAGAAATGGCATTAAGTTTATCACCTTTTACCCAAGCTATTACCATTTTTGCTATTTGTTCTGGACTAAAAGGTGCCTCCTTAGAATCTGTTCCTAAATTTGTCTCCTTTAGTGTAGCAATTACTTTTATTTTCTCTGTAAGATTAGAATTGTCACTTCTATTAAACATTACATTCGGTTGCCATCCTGCTAAATTAGCAATAATATTGTTTTGTGATTTTTCACGCATTATCTTCAAAACAGACGGAACTGAAAAGCCTGTTTTATCAGCGAACTGCAATGCACCTAAAGTCCCACCGTATTTTAATTCTATAGATTGATATATACTCTTACAAAGCTGAACGAATTTTTCTTTTTGCTCTTCGTTTTCAAGTAGGTAGTATTGTAATGAATCCTTAAACATATCCTCAACTTCTACTGCATAAGTATTTTGTCCAGTAGTAAGTAAATGTACAAAATACTGAAATAACGGAGAAAATGAATTTGGATAATTATTGATTAAATCATATATACCCTTTTCTTTCGATAAATAGGAACGTACACTATCCTCGTTAATAAAAAGTTCTGCTAATACACTTGCCAATTCATCAGAACTTCTTTCGATAATACCTTTAAAAACCTCTTCACTTTTAGACGTATGAAAAGGCATGATTATTTTTCCGAAATTATCTACTAAGGTTCTACCAGCCCTTCCTGCTATATTCCAAAAATCATTAGAAGAGAGAACTGTATCCCCTTTTCTATAATCATCAAAGAAAACCGAAGATACAGGAAAGTTAACTCCTTCTGCTATAGTAGTAGTGGCACATACATATTTTATTTGCTTCTCACGAATTAAATATTCAATCAATAGTTTAGCCTCATCTGATAATCCTGCATGATGAATAGCTATTCCTTTTGATAAATATTTTGTCAAAGTCGTTTCTTTTCCTATTTCATCATCAATATATTTCCTAACTAAAGCAATTTCTTCTGTCTCAACAAATGAATCCGTATGCTTATAAATAAAACCGGCTCTCTTATTAGCTGTTCCTCGACCATAGCAAAGAATTAGTTGCGTCTTTCCTGTTTCGGCAAAATGCTTACTGGCAAATTCGAGAATACGATCTTTTTCCGATCTGCTTTGTAAGTCATATGGGTTATTAAAACATCCTTTTGTCTCACTTTTAAAAGATGTGTCATAAGCCGATGCCAACAATTCAAACTTTATTTCATCAACATGTTTAGTCTTATGATTTTTTATACCAATAAGTAATTTCTCAGCAGGTTTCCAGTCTATTTGAATAGTGTTTCCTCCTCCTAACCATTCAGCCATTACATCTTTTTTACCATGCAAAAAAGGTGAAAGCAACATAAATTTAGAATTAGGTCTTTCTCGTTTCAAAAGAGCCATTAGAAGCTCCAATCTTGCACCACGTTGACCATTTCCAATAGTATGTGCCTCATCTATTATAAACAGAGAAATATCATCAACAGAAGGATGCTTTCTCCTTATTAACAAATCAAGTTTTTCAGGAGTAGATACTAAAATATCAATTTTATCACTACTCAAAAATTCATTTTCTGTAGGATCTATTTCTATAGCAGAAGATGTCTTTTCAACACAAATATTCAAATCTGATAAATCTGACTTTAAATCATAGTAAACTTGATTGACTAAAGCGCGAGAAGGCACGACATATATAATTTTTGCATCTGATCGCAAAGATTTTGTTACGATAATATTAAATTCTGCCAATAAAGTTTTACCAGCACTTGTGGGCATTTGAAGTATTGTAGCATTAGCATATACATCTAATAGTTTTTGAGTAAGAGCATTACGCTGAGAGGGAAGTAATTCAAGGATACCACTCTGGCTCTTTTTTTCACATAACAATCTAATTTTGTCTTGGAAGGCAGTATGGGACCAAATTGAGTTTTGACAAATAGATTTTAAATCATTAGAAATGATTTTAATAATATCTTTAAGGCGATTTTGTTTATTACCTAAAAGTTTATCCGCCATATCTATATGTATTCGAATGACATTCTCAATACGCTTAGGATACGAATAACCTTCTATAAGATAATGAGCTGTTTCCACAACGGCTTTTGAAGTATGATATAATGCTAAAAGAGACAAAGCTTCGCTTACTTCTTCTTTATATTGAAAATTGTGGAGATAGTTCTCTTCAAATAATTCTTGTTCAGATTGTAAATCCATAATAGTTTGTAATGCCTGCTTGACATCCATAAAACCATTATCTTTTCTTATAAGAAGAATTAGCGCATAAAGAATTTTGGAAAAAACGCGGCCTTTCCAGTTTTCTGTAATAATAATATTTTCAGAATAAAATTGTCTAAGATTTATACGTGCCGATATTGTATTATCATCTTTTAATGCAATACTGGATAATAGAAAATAATATAAAAGTGTACTATCTACTTCATCTACACCTGCAATTTTTTTAAATAATGAAAGATAATTAGAATCTTCTATCTTTATGGCAAGTAGTAGCTTATAAGCGTATTCTAAGTTCTTAACATCTTTTTTTTCTTCTGATAGAGATAGAATTGTATAAAGAATTGCTAAACGAACGAGAATTTCTTGTTCTGTATCTGATATATCAAGATTATAATCATATATTTCAGATAGCCAATACGCATCTGCACTCTTTTCTAATAAAGAGCGTATTGATTCATCTTGTATTAAGCTATCTAAAATTTGACGGTTCATTGTTTAATTGTCTTTTGTACTTCCTTATAGAATAAATCAACAGTTTCACTTATTGTTTTTTGTGTGAACGATAAAACAACAAAATGAATGTCATTTGGATTAAAATCAGAGACGTTGGTTTGCATTTTACCATAATCCTTTTTTCCACAGCAAGTGAAATCTCGTATTAATGTACAACCGAAAGTTAAAGTGTATTTATCTGTTTGCCCTGTTTCCATATAAAGTACAGCACAAGCAAAAGTCATAAAATCTTCAGCACCCAATTTCCGACAGTAATCTGATAATTTTTGTATTACCATTGGTAAATCTTCATGGTGTTTTTTTTGAGACTTATAAATTGAATCCTCTGTAACATGCACAACATCTGGTGGAGTTTTTTTCTGTTCTGAAACTTTTGCTTCTCCCAATAGGATATTGAATAATCCATTATCAATGCGATAACCAATAGCATCCAAACTACGCCCAGGTAATTGTGCAAGTTCTCTTGATGAGATATTCTTTAGAGGAATAATAAAGCGTTTACCTTCACCTATTTTTTCCTCAAAATAGTAAGTCATCAATAATTCACCTAAATCACTTCTATATATATCATTTAAAATGGCAGGAGCTAATCCTTGTTCACGTTTCAAATCAATAGCTACTGCATTCTTTTTTATCACTCGCTTTAGCCTTTCTACATTAAAGCCACAATCATTTAATTGAGAACTATCTAACGAATCTATATTCACGTTTGTAGTTTCAGAACGTTGTTCAATATATCGTTCTGAAAACTTTCTGATAAATTTATCAAAAACCTTAACGTCAAGTTGTACAAATTCGGGCATAAGCATAGATTTTGAGCAAAAGTATATAAAATACATAGAAACACAAAAGAATAAATGAAGAATAAGGTATTGAAACATACGATTTACTATAGTTGTAGAGTACAACAGCAAGTGCAAAATTAGTAAAAGTGTTTAAAGAATCTATCTTTCGGGGAGTCGAAGTTTATTTTCTCTCTCGGTCTGCGGTTGATTTTCTTTTGAATCTTCATGATTTTGCTGTCTGAGAAGTCGTCAAAGTTAGCCTTTTTGGGGATATACTTTCGGATGAGTTTGTTCGCGTTCTCGATAGCACCCTTCTGCCAAGAGCAGTAGGAGTCAGTGAAATATACCTTCCCACGCTCTTTTCCACCCCAGTTGAGCCGTCTTGTGATTTCAAGATGGGCGGCAAACTCACAGCCGTTGTCAGTTGGTGTTGTTGTTGCGCCTTACTTCGCGCAATACTGTGGACGGGGACACTTCTGTTTTAACGTTTGCGGGGGTGCTTGTTTTTTGTCGGTGGATTTGGAGGCGAAAAGGTGTCGGGCGGGCGGCTTTGACCGGCGAAAATGACGATATGCATCGACAGAGGGCGGCTATAATCAAAAAAACTTTCAAAAAACGGCAATCGATTTTTTTGTTACGATGGGAAATGCTAATTTTGCAGACTGTACGTACAAGAAAGAATTTATGGATATATCTGTTATAGTTCCGCTGTATAATGAGGCGGAATCGCTGCCTGAACTGGAGGCTTGGATTGAACGCGTGATGAAAGCCAACGGGTTCTCGTATGAGATTATTTTTGTCAACGATGGCTCGACCGACGCTTCGTGGAAGGTTATCAACGACTTGAAGGCCAAGAGTGCGGCTGTGAAGGGTGTTTGTTTCCGCCGCAACTATGGCAAGTCGCCTGCGCTTAACGTGGGATTCGAGCGTGCCGAGGGCGATGTGGTGATTACTATGGACGCCGACCTTCAAGACAGTCCTGACGAGATTCCGGAACTTTATAGGATGATTATGGAGGATGGCTACGACCTTGTGTCGGGATGGAAGCAGAAGCGCTACGACCCGCTGTCGAAGACGATTCCTACAAAGCTTTTCAATGCCACGGCGCGCAAGGTGAGCGGCATCAAGAATCTGCACGATTTCAACTGCGGTCTGAAGGCTTATCGCAAGGATGTGGTTAAAAACATCGAGGTTTATGGCGAGATGCACCGCTATATCCCTTATCTTGCCAAAAATGCGGGTTTTGCACGCATCGGCGAGAAGGTTGTGCACCACCAGGCCCGCAAATATGGCACTACGAAGTTTGGCTTGAACCGTTTTGTCAACGGTTATCTCGACTTGCTGAGTCTGTGGTTTATCTCGAAGTTTGGCGGCAAGCCGATGCATATTTTCGGATTTCTCGGCTCAATAATGTTTCTTATCGGTTTTGTGTCGGCCATAGTGGTTGGCGCGATGAAGCTGTGTGCCATGTATAATGGCATGCCTTACCGTCTGGTTACCGACTCTCCGTATTTCTACATCGCTCTGACGATGATGCTTATGGGCTCGCAGTTTTTCCTTGCCGGATTTATCGGCGAGCTGATTGCCCGCAATGCCGAGGGTCGCAACAGTTATCAAATCCGTGAGGAGATTTGACGTGATTATGACGGCTTTGCGCAACATATTGCTGGCGTTGTCGATAGGTGTGATTATGTGGATGGCGTCGTGCAGCAACAATGGCTGCGAGGGGAATTCTTCGAGTCTTCCGTTGGCTGGGTTTTATTCGTCGCAGACGAAGACGTCGATTGCGATTGACTCGCTGACGGTCTATGGCATCGGGTCTCCTGGCGATTCGGCGATTATCCGCAACCAGTCGTCGACCAAGCAGGTCTATCTGCCGTTTGATGTCGACGCTGATTGCTCGCGCTTTGTGATTCAGTATAACCAGCAGGATTTGGAGGGCATAACCGACACGGTGACGGTCAGCTACGACCGTGTGCCGTTTTTCTACTCTAAGGACTGCGGTGCGTTTTATGTGTTTGACGTCACGGACTACAGCGTGTCGCACAATCTGATTGATTCCATCCAAGTGCCGCAGCGGTGTATAGACAACACCAACACTGAAAATATCAAGATATTCTTCCGGACAGGGGAGGCCGGCGCACAATGAGGCGGCTGGCTGTGATTGCGGTGTTGCTGCTGACGCTTGTTGTGGCAGTGGCTCAACGCAAGGTGACTCCGGTGGCGTCGACCGACGAGCTGAAGCCTGTGACGAAGGAGGAGCTGAAGGAGATACGGCGCCAGGAGAAGCTGAAATTCCTGCGCACCGACTCGTTGACGCTCGACTCGTTGCGCCGCGATTCAATCGAGCGTGCGTCGAAACGCGTATATCGCCCGACGCTGATGGGAATCACGCTTGGTGTCAACTTTTGGGGACCTCTTATGCGTGCGCTCGGTCAGGACTATGGCGATGGCGACGTGTGGGCGGCAGTGAATATCAGAAACCGCTATATCCCGGTGGCGGAAGTGGGTTTCGGACAAGCCGACTGCTCTCCTGAGGACGGTAATTTTACATATAAGAGTAAACTTGCTTTGTATGGCAAAATCGGAATGAACTACAATTTCCTTTATGCCAAGGACCCTAAATATCAGCTGTATGCCGGTGTGCGCTTTGCTGCGTCAAAGTTTAACTATGACGTTACCGGCATCACTGTCGACAATGGCTATTGGGGCAAGGACCCGTCGACGTTTGACCTGCGCGGACAAAGCAGCTCTGCGTTCTGGGGCGAGGCAGTGGTAGGCATTCAGGTTGAACTGTTTAAAAATTTCTCAATGGGATGGTCGGTGCGCTACAATTTTCCGTTTTCTGTCAAGGATTCGCCCAATTCGCGGCCGTACTATATCCCGGGCTATGGCGTGCGCGACAATCATTTGAACGTAAGTTTGTCGGTGGCATACACGTTGCCGCTCCATCGCGACAAGCCAAAGAAAGAGGTGTCGCAGCCGAAACCCGACGCAGTGGTCGATGATGTGGTGGTGCCTGAACGCAAGGAATAATAGCGTTTGGAGAAATTCTTGATCTTCCGGAAATTTCTAATGTGAGATAATATAGGCTGCGGCTCGGGAAAACAAAATTAAGCAAGCTTATTTTGTTATTTGATAAAACCAGCTGCACCTCGGAAAAATTGAAGTAAACTTCATTTTTCGCTCGGTTTGCTCGGTTTTTCGCTCGCCTTGCACTATCTTTTGATAATATAGGCTGCGCTCGGAAAAACAAAATTAAGCAAGCTTATTTTGTTATTCGCTCGCCTTGCACTATCTTTGCACACAAAATAGGGTGGATGTGGAATCTATCTTGTCTTAATAGCATAACTATTTATTGCCTTATGAAAAAATTGGAAAGTATCTTAGCAGAGAAATTGCTGAAAATCAGCGCAATCAAACTACAACCAGATAATCCGTTTACTTGGTCGTCGGGATGGAACTCGCCGATTTACACCGATAACCGCAAGACCTTGTCATATCCAGAAACCCGCAGTTTCTTGAAAGTGGAAATGAGCCGATTGATTATCGAAAATTTTCCTGATGCGGAAGTTGTGGCAGGTGTTGCAACCGGTGCCATCGCTCTCGGAGCTCTCGTGGCCGATACTCTTGGCAAGCCTTACATTTATGTGCGCTCGTCACCAAAAGACCATGGCTTGGAGAACCTTATCGAAGGCAACCTTAAGCCTGGACAGAAGGTGGTGGTTATCGAGGATCTTGTTTCAACAGGCGGCAGCAGCTTGAAAGCCGTAGAGGCAGTGCGCAACGCTGGCGCGGAGGTTGTCGGCATGCTTGCCATCTTTACATATCAATTCCCGTTGGCAGAAGAGAATTTCAAGAAAGCCGGTGTCAAACTGCTTACTCTCGGCAACTATACCGCGATGCTCGACGCAGCATTGAAAATCAACTATATCAAGGAGGCAGATCTCGAGACATTGAAATTGTGGCGACAGGATCCTGAAAACTGGACGCCTACAGCAACTATCGACGAATAAAACAATCCTATGGCTACATTCAAGAGTTCTGAAAGAATCGTGTCGGCGGGTCGTGACTTGATTTATTCACGTCTCAACAACCCTGAGAGTTTCAAGGGGATTGCAGACAATGTACCCGACGATTTGAAGCAGCAGGTGGGCAACATCCGCATCGACGGCGATGTGATAACATTGGAGGCAAAACTGGTGGGCGATGTTTCATTCAGAATCGCCAATGGTGTTGAGAACGAGAAGGTGCATCTGGAAACGGTAAGTTCGCCTTTCCCTCTTTCCATTGATGTGTGTCTTGCCGACGGCGGCGCTCCTGAAACCACCAATGCGCATGTGGAGGTGAAAATTGATTTGAATCCTATTCTTAAGACGATGCTTTCAAAGCCTATGCAGGATGCGGCAGAGAAGTTTGCCGATTTGATAGCGGTTATGCCGTATAATTAGATAATTGCAAAAGAAATAATAAAAAGGTCGCGTCTCTTGTGTGGGACGCGACCTTTTTTTGTGGGGTATGCTGTAGGGCATCAGTCAAGTTTGGAAAGTTTGGGATGAGAGCCGCGGTAGGCGGGCATGCACATCCCGATTTTTGCACCGACAAATGTAGGGTCGGCCAAAACGTAGCGGTGGCCTTCAAACGAGTAGCAGGTGCCGTTGCCTTGATATTCAGGCAGGCGCACGGCGCACGCCACATGCCCGGGATACTCGACGAGCAGGCAGTCGATCCCCGTCACTTGCCTTATGAGCATGCTGAACAGCAACGCGCGGTCTTCGCAGTCGTTGATGCCGTAGATTGCTGACTCTTCGGGGAAGAGGGGTTTCTCAAATCCGAACTGCTCTTGGTCGGTGGCATATTTGAAAGCGTGCTGCACGAGGTTCAACAGGGTGCCTACAGCCGCTTCCGGAGTCATCCCGGCTGTTGTCTGCCGCAATTGCGATGTCAGCTCCTTGCGGAACGACGGCTGCAGCGATGAGCGGGAATATTCAATCAGAGGAATCTGTGGATAGTCGTAAAGAAGTTTTGCAAGGTTTGCGTTGACATTGCATGCCACAGATGTCTTTTTGTCGGTTAGTTTTACAGAAACCATCGACTCCGTTACCCTTGGGGCTTGTCGGAACACGGGGTCTATTAGACCTCCTGCGTTGCGCTCGCCCGGCAGACGGTAGGTGCGCACGCTTCCGCAGGCTGTGGTGCGTCCCGACTTTGCGTCGAAAACCAACGTGAACCGCTTCCCGTCAACATCAATGTAACTGCTGCTGTAGATGGTGGTGGAATATGGCACAAGCAAGGCCAGACACCCATCGTTTTGAGCCACGCGCACATCGTAGCCTGTGTGGCATAGCAGATATTGGCGCATGGCGATGCGCGTGTCGGCAGATGCCGTCGACAGTTGGTTTGCCACGTAGGTTTCCACAAGTTTCAGCGTCATCCAATCGTTGAAGCGATGGCGTTCGGCAATTTCTTTCAGGGCATTGCCAGTCTTGGAGCCAAGACCCTGACTGTCGAGAGCCTGCCAGAAATCGGCGACGCCATTGTTGTCGGAAGAGCGGAGCGCAGCCACTTTCAGTGCCGGCAGCATAAGCCGTGTGCCGTAGAAATCAAGCGTAATGTTGTTGTGTACGGCAGGCGCAGGGCCGGGAGCGGGCGGAGTGGCTGCCGGTGTCGGATGATTTGCCGGCGGTTCCGGTGTCGTTGGTTGTGGAGACGGCGAGTCGACAGTAGGGGCAGTGCGTGGCTTCGGCTTGCTGTCGCGGCTTTCGCTGCGGAACACGTTGAAATCCTCCCATGCGGTTCGCAGGAAATCAGTGTATCCAGACAGCACCTCCTGCCTGAACGACTGGAATCCGTCCATCAGACCGCTGCGGAATGATTCAAAATCGTCATTATCCTGAGCGTGGCAATGGAATGCCGCCCCCATGACAATGACGAATGTGAACAAACGTTTCATCTACAGAGGATTAGTTCTGAGGAGCAGAAGGAGAGATGCCTTCCTGAATGAATTGCGACACGCGGTCGGCATAGCGTTGTGCCGCCTCCGACTCCTTCAGCGCGTTTTCGTAGGCGCGAACACGGGCGCGTGTGGCAGCGTCCTCGCTGATGATGAAGAAAACCTGCATGTCGTATGTGTTGCATTTCTTGCTTTTTGTGTGCGGGCGCACAATGGTGAAACTCTCTTGGAGCTCAGCGCCGATTTCTTTCTGCACCTGAGCCTCGTAGGCGGCATAGAAATGCTCGAATTCAGCGTTGATGTCGGCAGAGTTTGCCGCGATGTCCTCCACGATGCGGGCCTTCACTTGAGCGCCGGCTCTCTGGGCGTAAGCCACTTGGGCGTTGGTCACAGCCTGACGGCGTCCGACGTTGTTTGATTTGAAATTGTCGGCAGTACCGATGATTTCCTCAGCCACTTCACCGTCGTTGTACAGTTTTGTGTAGTGTTCAAGCAATGCAACCTCAAGAGTTTTTGAAGAACCGTAGATTTTCCATCTGTCCTTCTCCAATTCTTTTTTCTTTTTCTTATAGTTCTTTTTCAGTTGCTTTACAAGTTCTTTGTTCAGTTCCTTTTGCAGACTGCTCTCTGCGTTTGTAGTTAAAGCCGGTGCCGCAAGAATCAGCACGAGGCACAATGCGATGAGTTTTTTCATAATGCATTTATTTATTGGTTAGTAAAAAAATCGTCGTTTTAAAAATATCCGGCATCAATCAGCTTGAATTTCGGGTCGGGTTTAGGCTGCCATGTGCGCACCTTTATGATGGGATTTTCGGGGTCGTTTATGTCCACATAGAGAAACAGGTAGCCAGTGTCGCCGTAGTTTGACGAGTAATAGTCCTGTTTTATCTGGATTGCGTACGACTCCATGCCCTTGCCGAGTTTCTTGACCGAGTTGTCGGAGAAGCGAATGTTGATAAACTCCTTGCTTGCAAAACTGCGCGCCATGCGTGCTATATACTCGTTCTTGCCCTCCCTCGTGTAGCGCACATACTGATTTTGGGCATAATGCGTGTTGCTGTCGGCGAATCGGTTTCCTCCAGGGGTGATTACGCACCCGGAAATAATCACGGCATTGTCGTCGAACACGTTTCGCAGATAGTCGATTCTTTTCAGTGCGAATGCAGTTTTATAGTTCTCAAGGAAGTTCATCAAAGCCTTTCGTGTGGCTTCATTCCATTCGTCGTTGTTGAGGATGTCGTGTTCAGCCTTTTCGCCAAGACCGAAAGCAATGTAGTCGATGCGTTTTTTCGAGTCGAACGTAAACACCACGTCCTCGACAAACGATTTGCGCAAGCCGTTGCGGAACGAAAACGACATTTTTGCGTTGCGGCACACCACGCGGTCTCCGTTCTGATAGAACGTCAGTCCTGAGGTGTCGAGCACTCGGGCACGTCCGTAGTTAATCAGGCTGCGGAACATTTCGGCGCCCTGCAGCGTGAAATATTTTTCAGCCGCCGTATAGTCCTTGGCTGTTATTGCGGCAAGCACCTTGCCGATTGTTTTGCGGTATTCTGTGTCGTTTGATAAATACTCAATGGCGTTGGTCACAGGAGCGGTCTCGATAGCCGCCTCTGCCTCACGGGTAGCAGCGACTGAAGGGGTGTCGCCGCTGACATTGATGTATGATTTGCGGAACGCCTGACCTCTTACGGCCGACATCACCGCATCGATTTCGCTGTCGATGTGAGCCTCCCCGCGATATTCATACTCGCTTTTCAGTCTAAGATTGTCGGTTATTGCGCCAGGGTTTAGCTCAATCACGCCGCGTCCGTCTTTGGCGCTGTAGATGTTGCTCCAGTTCTGTCCGTCGAAATATGTGTAGTCGTAGCTTGCCACAGGCTTGCCTTTGTATGTCACCGCCACCTCAAGCACGTTGTCCGACGTCTTGCGCATCGGTCTCACCTTTATGCCGTCAAAGATGTCGTTCATCTGGGCCGGAATCCATGTTGACAGCAGATGGTTGTTCGAGTCCCTGACCTCATTCGGATGCTGCAGCGTTTTCAGCATGGCATACGCCCAATAGTAATAGCGCAGCGCATCGTCGATTTTTGCATTTTTTTCAGCAGTCTCCGCAAGTCCGAGCATCTCGTCGATGCGTCGTCGGCGTGCCTCGAAGATGCGTGAAATTTCCGATTTCAGGATGTAGCGTCCCACATGTGCGTCAGGCTCGTATTCAATCACGATTTTCTCAGTGTTGGTGAGCGTGGCTTGTGAGTAGGTCTGCACCTTCGACCGGGCATAAGTCTCGCCGTCCACCTGCCCGTTGTGGCTCAGCTCATCTTCCGTCAGCGTGAACGAGCTTTGCACCTGCACGGAAATCTTGCTTATAAGGTCGGCAAGCGCGTTCTTGTCGGCCTCGGCATCGCTTGATCCCCAGCCCTCGCCGTAGATGTATTGCCGGCTGCTCTTGATTTCTTCCCAACTTTGCGCTCCGCAGGGGAAGAATATGATTGCGGCTATTATGAATGTCAGCAAACGTTTCATTGTTGTCAATATCTTAGATAAGTGTAGATGGAATTGAATCTTGTGTCACCGATATAGAAATCAATCTGTCCGGAAGTTGAAGTCGTTGTCGATGCCTTTTTCGTTGAGATTGTCAAGATTGTTTCTCCAGGCAAGCCCTCCGTTTGCGAAAGCACAATCCACGGCTGTGAGGCCTTGGCAGTCCATTTAGCGGATGATGAGATTGTCACCTTCTCGATGTCGGTGCTCGAGTAGAAGCTGAAACTGCTTGAGTATTCCTTACCGTTGATTTTTAGATAGTGCGCATCCTGTTTTGCCGAAAGAGTCTCGTACTGGTTTGAATTACCGCGGTAAAGTCGGCATGTCGTTGTGCGTGAACTTGTCGAGCTGTTTTCTTCGGCAGTCACAGTGATGGCGTATTCCTGCTCGGCATAGCCTTTTGTTGTCGAGAAACGGAGCCATGTCGGGATGTTTGTGATTTTCCAATCGGAGTGGAGGAACAGCCTGAAAGTCTGCTGGTCTCCCGTTGCAGCGAAACTGAGGTAGGGGATGCCAGACTCCGGCACGCCGAATTGTGTCACACCGATATATTGAGTGTTGAATTTCGTTGACACATAAAGTTGCACGCCTCTTTCCGACACGCTTTTTGTGTTTGACTCCGCACTGATGTTTACCGTCACTTTCTCTCCGGCTTTTCCGCTTGTCGGCGACACAGTCAGCCAGAAAGGGATGTTGGTGATTGTCCAGTCGTCGTTGAGAGCGACTGTTACGGTTTGAGGTGTGCCCGCCGCTTCAATTTTGATGTCGGTCGGCGAGATTATCTCTGTGATGTGCGGTTTGTCGGGATTGTCGGGAAGCCATCCGTCGTAGTCGTCTTTGCAGGCGGTAAAGACAGAAGCGACTGCAACCGGCAGGATTATGCTGATAAGTTTTTTCATTGTCGTTTTGCGATTAGAAGATTAAAGAAATTCCGACTTGAAGGTCAAAGCCTTTTAAAGCCTTGTCGTATGTGTCAGACACTTTTACAAGTTCCTTCATTCCGTCGGATTTAGCCACGGGAACGTAGTATTCCGGTGTTACGGAGATGCACAGTTTCTTATATACAAGGGCAAACTGCATGGATCCGGTAAACGAGCATGCCGACGGTGCTGTCTCGTCGGCGATTTTCGACCGGTCCTCAAGAGCCAGCACTGCCGCTCCGATTTGAGGCGTGATGCGCACTACGTTGCCGCATCTGATTCCCCATCCTATTCTGCCGTTTATACGCCAGTTCTTGAAGTCGGAAGTGTGGGCAAGAGAATTTGTCGATGTGTACCAATCAACTTCCTTTGATTCATTGCCAGCGATGAAACTGACTTCCATGTTTAATTTTCCGGCAAAAAAGCCCATTGTCGCACCTGCGCCTTGAAAATTAAGACATTGATAGATGGCTCCCATATAGAAAGCGTAATTGTTGACATAGTTCTCATGGTAACGCTTCTTACGGAAAGAGAAATCCACGGAGCTTTCGTTGCCTTCCGCCACAGTGATAGTCGTTTCTTTTGACTTGCCCTCATAGTATGCGGAAATGGAATGCTCACCGTAGTCGATGTCGCGGGAAATGGAATATCCGCTGCCTGCTATTTTGCCGTCGATATAAAAATTCGCGTTTTGGTTGCATGAGATGGTAACCTTCTTGAAGTTGGGCTTTAGTTGCCAGCTGATGAGGCTTGAGCCTTCGGATATGTCTATGGTTTCCGTGCGGCTCTGATATCTGTCGGCGCTCATGCTGATTTCATGTTTGGTGCATGTGAGCAAAACGTCGCAGGGAGTCAGTCCGATGTATTTTCCGTCGATGTTTACGACGGATGTCGCATTCGACGTGAACTTCACACGGATGGCGTTGTTGAGCACGATGTTAAGCTCCGACGTCTTGCGCTCGTCGATGTCGGCGGTTGCAGTCTCGGTCTTGTAGCCGACCTTGCTCAGCGTCACGCTGTGTGAGCCTATTAGAACTTCCTTGATGAACAAAGGTGTTTTGCCCATCACCTTGCCGTCGATTGCAACGGTGGCTTCCATTGGCGACGATGTCACTTTCAGAGAGCCGTAGATTGGTGTCGGAGCGGGCAGCGAGATGATGTCGTTTGCCGAAAGGTCGTCGGCATTGATTGTTATGGACCGGATAGTCGTGCGGTGGCTCGGCTTGCGCAGCTCGATGCGGTAGGTGCCCGATGCCAGCGGACCGCTCCACGAACCGTGACCTTTGTATTCTTGATTGATATAGATGTCGGCGTCGGCATCGCCGGTGATGGTGTAGTTTCGGAAGTCGCTTTTCAGAGCTGCGTTGACGCGCAGAGTGTCGTTGTCGGCGATGGTTACCGACTGTTGGAAAATATGGTAAAGCGGCTTTATGATTTTCAGCAAGTGCTTGCCGCTGCCCAGTTGCAGCGTGTGCAGCGGCAATGTGCCATGGTCGGAGCCGTCGACAAACACCCTGGCGTCGGAGCCGGCGTTGGCGCTGTTTACTTCCAGCCATCCGAACATCGGTCGCATATTCACGTTGACGGATGCTTTCTCTGCCGTCACCGTCACCGAACCCACCTCGGTGTGGTAGTCTTTGCGCTCGATGCGATACTGGTATTTTCCGAATGGCTTGAAGCATGATGCAGAGCCTTCGGCATCGAGCAGCAGCGGTTGCCCGTCAAATTCGAGTATGGCGTCGGCTGGTGAAATGTGGAACACGACAAACTGGTCGGTCTGTGCTTCCTCGATTACGGTGTGCACCTTGCCGGTGACAAGCCTCAGCTCGTATGTGCGTGCGCTTTCAACTTGCTGAGGGATAGGATAATTGCGGAGAACGCCCAATTGTGGATGCGCAATTGTAATGAACCTTATCTTTTCAGGGACGTATACCCAAATTTCTCCCACTTTCTGCTCTGTAGCAACGACACCGAGTATTCCGACGTCGAAATTGAAGCCTTTTTCGGAGGTCACCACTTTTATCAAGGCACAGGTTTTTCCGTTCTGGTCTTTTTTCATTGTGCCGGCAGTGTTGGCTGTCAGGTCGTTTTCAAGCGGTGTGAAACTTTCCACGCTGATTTGCTGCGACAAGGCAGGCAACGCAAGCAGCACCGCGAACAAAATAAGTAAACTCAGTCGTTTCATTTCTGTATGAGAAGTTCGTATCTAAATCCCGTTTTTCGGTTGAATAAGAGCAACAATGGCGCAAATGAGCGCAATGTGAGCTTGTTCACAAATTGCCTATAGCAACCTGTCTTTTGCAAAGATAGCGCAAAAAAAAGAAAAGGTGTAAAAAAAGCGCAAAATCTTTAAGATTCTGCGCTTTATGGATCTGTGTAGTTGTGACTATGCTTTCACACGGCCAACGTAAGAGCCTTCGCGAGTGTCGACCTCGATAGTCTCGCCTTCGTTGATAAACAACGGAACGCGTACAGTTGCACCAGTCTCAACGGTTGCAGGCTTAAGAGTGTTTGTGGCAGTGTCGCCTTTGAGTCCAGGCTCAGTGTAGGTGATCTTCAACTGAGTCTTGATAGGCATTTCAGCGAAAAGTACGGTTTCAGTAGAAGCATCGCTTACAACTTCAACGACATCGCCTTCCTTCATGAAGTCAACGCCAGTGATCAAATCCTTGTGGATAGGAATTTGGTCGTAAGTTTCCTGGTTCATGAAGATATAGTCGCCAGCCTCTTGGTAGAGGAACTGATAAGGGCGACGCTCCACGCGTACGTCTTCAAGTTTCTCGCCGATGTTGAAGCGGCGTTCGATAACGTAACCATTAACAACGTCTTTCAGCTTAGTGCGCATGAAAGTGTTGCCTTTACCTGGTTTTACGTGAAGAAATTCGATGCAGAAATACAGCTTGTTGTCCATACGGATACAAGTTCCGTTCTTAATGTCTTGAGCGTTAATCATATATTTTTAGTGAAATTTTAAAATTCCGTAATGAGACTGCAAAGTTATGATTTTTTTCTTGAAGATTTGCCAAAACATTCAAGAAATCTTTCTATCGTCGAGCAGCGCCTCTGTCTCTTGGGTTTTTGTGTTTAAGAAAATCGCCAATACAGAGGCAAAAATTGACAAGTATAGATGTTTCATAATCTTAATTCATTGAGTAATAAAAGAGGGGGACGCATTCAGTAATGCAGTCCCCCACAAGTTTTGGAGCAGGACTGATGATAATCCTGCATTAAGTCAATGCCTATTGATGAACAGGGCGTACCTGTATGCCGCCGGCCTTCGAGCAGAATGAAGCCTCTGGCTTGTTGAACTTGTTTAAAGCTCCGCGGGAGAAGCGCAATGTGGCGGCGTTGCTGGTCATTTTCAGACCCTGATAATTGGTCCGCACATCGGCGTTGCCTGTCATGTAGTAGCCCGACTGTACATTGTTGCGCGGAGCGCCTTTGTAGCCTTGCATGCCGCATGCCGGAAGGAAGATGCTGTTTCCGTTAGGACCTGTTACCGTGTATCCGTATTGTTCAGCAGTCCAAGTGCATTTTTCAATGAGTTCCTTTATTTCGGCTTCGGTAGGCAGACGCCATCCGTTGCCCCAGAGCACGTTGGCTGGGTCATATTCAGTTCCTGAAATTTGGTCGCCGATTTCCACATAGTCGTTTGTGATAGGGTCATACCATTTGTAGTTGTAAATGTGGCTGTACTGTTTTTCGGTGATTTCACCCCAGCAGATGTAGTCGCCGGTTTCTGACGCACCTTGAGCTCCGATGTTGAATGGTGCCCATTTCACTGACAGACCGAGGTCGACCATTTCGGTCGGAGCGGTGTAGGATGGCAAAGCTGGCTCAGGCACAGGACCGTATACCGGACGGATTGAGAATCCAACGTCGGGGTAGTCGTAGCCTTCGGCAGAACGGTTGCTCGCGTCGATGTTCGTGCGGTAGTTGCGGCATTCTTGAGTGATGTCAGCCTGCTCGTATTCAGTGGAAGTCCAGTAGAAGCAACCCAGTTGGTCGTGGGTGTGCTCAGCGCCGACCATATTTCCGACGGCAGGCAGGAAAATGCTGTTTCCGTTGATGCGCGATGTGATGAGCGCGCCGGTCACGCCTTCCATGCCAGTCCAAGTGAAGTCGCAGTTGTTTATGAGTTCGCGCCATTCATCGCGGGTAGGTATGCGCCACTGTCCGCCCCATTTCACGTGTGCCACGTCGTAGTTTGTCCCGGTGATTGTTGCGCCCAGTTTGTAGTACTCTTCCCATTGGTCGTGATCTTCGCCGTCGTTGTCGCAATACCATTGATAGTTTTCAAGTGTGTATTCTGTTTTTGGCTCAATCTCGCCGTATGCATAGAAATTGCCTCCTTCCCAAGGGTTTGCCGCGCCGACGTTGTATGACGCCCATTTCACCGACAGTCCGAGGTCGACCATCTTTTCGCTTGGGTCTATCTGTCCTTCGCTGACAAATGAGATTTTTGACACGTCGGTCACGTTTTTCATTTCAGTGGTGCCGTCCTTGTATTCGATTTTCATCACTTTCTGTTGGGCGTTGAGAGTGCCGAATCCTGCAGCGGCGATGAGTATAGAGTATAAAAATTTGTTCATAGCTTGTTACAATAAGATTTTGAATGTTGTTTTGTTGATTTTGATGATGTAGGCGCCTTTTGCGAGCAGTGAGCGCTCAACGCTGTAGCTGTCGGGGATTGTGGTGTTGACCACGCAACGCCCGTCAAGGGTGTAGATGGAGAGCATGCTTCCTTCTCCAGCGTTTTCAATCACGATGGCGTCATGGGTGACGCGCATCGACACTGGTGTGCCTGCAATTTCGTTGACAGAGCCATATTTTACGAAATCGATAAATTCGATGGCTTCGAAATCGAATGTCACCGGATCTTGGCTTGTTGTGGAGATTGTAGCTCCTGTCGCCGTGTAGGTGATTTCCGGGTTGGCGGAGAACATGAACACGACGGGTTCGCCTGTGACGGGTGTCACTCTGACGGCATCGGGAGCCTCAGCCGCGGACAATCCGAAGGCGGTTCCCAATAGGGTCAGAAAGAAAATGAATTTTCTCATAAGCATTTGTTGATAATGTTGGTAAATTATTTAGTTTGGTTTGTTGTCCGGAATCTTGTTTCCTGTCCGTTTTTGTCTGCTGCTTTAGAACGGGCGGAGTTAAGGTGGGCAGCCTTGATGAATGCGAGAATTGCCTGATGAATTGTGAATGTCTGTTTGTCCTAGGTTCATAAATGTGAACTGTTGTTGAAAATATATTCACTGCAAAAATAATACTCTATATTACATATTGCAAGTAAAATTGCGATAAAATTTAGGAAAAGTAGGAAAAATGTCAATACTGCTCATATATATTAGATTTGTGCATTGGTTTGCTTGCGGTGCACGCGTGCATAAATAGTCATCAGCGGTCGCTGTGTATGCAAAAAAAGAGTGCCGGACGTGAGTCCAGCACTCTTGTGGATATTTTCAGATTGGTGAAATCTATTATCCGAGGAAGCCGAGCAATGCACCGGCAGCTACGGCAGAACCAATCACTCCGGCAACGTTCGGACCCATGGCGTGCATGAGCAGATAGTTGCTTGAGTCGTATTCCAAACCGATGTTGTTTGAGATACGTGCCGACATCGGAACGGCAGAAACGCCTGCGTTGCCGATGAGCGGATTGATTTTCTTGCCTTTCGGCAGGAACAGGTTGAACACCTTGACGAAGAGCACACCCGACATTGAGGCTATGATAAACGCCATTGCACCAAGGAAGAAAATCTTCAGCGTGTCGAAAGTCAAGAATTCAGAAGCCTGTGTCGACGCGCCGACAGTAAGACCGAGCAGCATCACGATGATGTCGTTGAGGGCGTTGCTTGCGGTCTTGGCAAGGCGTGTTGTCACGCCGCTCTCACGGAGCAGGTTGCCGAAGAAGAGCATGCCGAGCAACGGAAGGGCCGACGGCACAACGAAGCAGGTGAGAAGCAAGCCTACGATAGGGAACATGATTTTCTCGTTCTGCGACACGGCGCGTGCCGGTTTCATCTTGATTACGCGCTCTTTCTTTGTGGTGAGCAGGCGCATGATCGGTGGCTGGATCAGCGGCACGAGGGCCATATAGGAGTATGCCGATACGGCGATTGCTCCCATCAAGTTTGGCGCAAGTTTCGACGACAGGAAGATTGCCGTAGGACCGTCGGCGCCGCCGATGATGGCGATGGCGCCAGCCTGGTCGGGTGCGAAACCGATGGCCATGGCAACGATATACGCGCCGAAGATGCCGAACTGTGCGGCAGCTCCGATGAGCATCAATTTAGGGTTGGCGATAAGTGCCGAGAAGTCGGTCATCGCACCGATTCCCAAGAAAATCAGTGGAGGATACCATCCGGCGCTCACACCGTCGTAGAGAATGTTGAGCACCGAACCTTGCTCGTAGATGCCCACCTCAAGGCCGGCGTCCAACTTGAAAGGAATGTTGCCCACGAGGATACCGAATCCAATCGGCACCAGCAGCAACGGCTCGAAATTCTTCTTTATGGCAAGCCAAATGAACAGCAAGCCGACAGCGAGCATCACGAAATGCTCAGGCGTTGCGTTGGCAAAGCCTGTGTATTCCCAGAAGCGCTGAAAGTTTTGACCTAAGAAACTAACTAAATCCATACGATTATTCGATTATGAGCAGGTCTGCGCCTTCGAGCACAGAGTCGCCCTTGTTTACACAGATGGATTTTACAACACCACCCTTGTCGGTGTGGATGTTGTTTTCCATTTTCATTGCTTCGAGGATAACAACAGTGTCGCCTGCGGCAACAGTGTCGCCAACGTTGACCTTAAGGTCGAGGATTACACCTGGGAGCGGAGCTTTCACTGCGCCGGCGCCACCGGCAGCCGCCGGTTTGGCAACGACTTTTGTGCCAGCCTCGGTGCGTGGAGCGGCTGCAGGTTTAACGCTCTTCACAACAGGAGCCGGAGCGGCAGCCTGTTCGAGTTCCACCTTGTATGTCGTTCCGTTGACCGAAACTTCAGCGATGTTGTTCTCAATGTCGCCTACGGCAACTTTGTATTCTTGTCCGTTGATTTTATATTTATATTCTTTCATAATAAATTCAATGATTTAAAGTGGATTTGGATTATTTGTGAGGAAGCTCGCGGAGAGAATAAATCTTTGAGTTCCATGGAGAATATGCGCGTTTCACCTTGTTGATGGTGAGCACGAAATCCTCTTTGTCGTGCATGTTGAGATGCTCGTGGAGAGCCATGCAGATTGCTGCGATCTCCTCGCCTGAGTCGAGACCTGCCATCAGCGGCTTGCTGTCGTCGACAGTGCCTGTTGCGGCTTGCTTCTTGCGGCGTGCAGATTGAGCGTGGAACAAACCAAGTCCAATGAAACATAAACTAAGAATCAACAGCGAAAGGAATACGATGGTCATTGCCATCACTGTCATTCCGACACCGGTCTTGTCGTGCTTCTCGAAATTCTCGATTTTCTCGTTCTTGTCGATAATCACGTTGTTGCTGCTCGGAGTGATGTATTTGCCATTCTTTCCGTCGCGCACTTCCCATGCTTCGGCGTCGTTTTCAGCCTTTTGTCCGTCGACCTTGCGGGCGAACGAAGCGCCTGCAGGCAGTGTCGCAGGGACGGTTACCTCGTCGATGAGGGTTGTGCCGTCGCTGTCAAACAGGTAGATTGTGTTGTCCTGTCCGGGTTTGAGGCTGAAATTCACGTGGAACGTGCCTTTGTCGGGCTCGTTGTCGCACCAGAACACCACGTGCTGGCGTGGCGGGATCTTGGTGTTGACGTCCATGCGTGGGATTGGATATTTACGCGGGTTTGCCTTGTCGTCGGTCAGGAACATGCTTGAGATGTTGACCGAACCAAACGTGGAGTTGAACAGCTCAACCCACGCGTGGCGCATACCGTAGTCGTCTACATAGTTGCTGTCGTTCTGCACCATCACTTCGTTGATGCAAACGCCTTTGCGTCCTTGGGCAAACAAGCCGGCAACGCAGAAGGAGCAGAGCAACAGCAGCGTTAAAAATCTTTTATTCATACACGTAACTATATTATAAAGGAATATTGCCGTGCTTCTTGGCAGGGTTGGTCAATTTCTTTGTAGCCAGTTGCTGCAAAGCGCGGATGATGCGGAAACGCGTGTTGCGCGGTTCGATTACATCGTCGATATAGCCGTATTTCGCTGCGTTGTAAGGGTTGCAGAAGAGGTCGGTGTACTCTTTTTCCTTCTCTGCGATGTAGGCCTTCGGGTCTTCTTGTGTCTTGGCTTCTTTCATATAAAGCACTTCGGCAGCACCCGACGCACCCATCACGGCGATTTCAGCCGATGGCCATGCGTAGTTCATGTCGCCGCGGAGTTGCTTGCAGCTCATCACGATGTGGCTTCCGCCGTAGCTCTTGCGGATTGTCACAGTCACCTTAGGCACTGTAGCTTCGCCGTAGGCGTAGAGGAGCTTCGCGCCGTGAAGGATTACGGCGTTGTATTCTTGGCCTGTGCCAGGAAGGAATCCAGGAACGTCGACAAGAGAAACCAAAGGAATGTTGAAGGCGTCGCAGAAGCGTACGAAGCGGGCTGCCTTGCGCGATGCGTTGCAGTCGAGCACTCCGGCGAGGAATTTAGGCTGGTTGGCAACGATACCTACAGACTGACCGTTGAAGCGGGCGAAACCGATGATGATGTTCTTCGCATAGTCGCGTTGCACTTCGAGGAACTCGCCGTTGTCGATGATTGCGCCGATGACCTCATACATGTCGTATGCCTTGTTTGGAGAGTCGGGCACGATTTCGTTCAAAGCGTCTTCCACGCGGTCGATCGGGTCTGTGCACTTTACGAGCGGAGCCTCTTCGAGGTTGTTCTGAGGGATGTAGCTGAGGAGTTTGCGGATGAGCTTCAATGCCTCTTCTCCGTCTTCAGTAGCGAAGTGTGCCACACCTGATTTTGTGGTGTGCATTGTTGCGCCGCCGAGTTGTTCTTGAGTAACGTCCTCGCCAGTCACTGTCTTCACAACCTTCGGACCTGTAAGGAACATGTATGAGATGCCCTTTGTCATGATTGTGAAGTCGGTAAGAGCCGGAGAGTAGACAGCGCCGCCGGCGCAAGGACCGAGGATTGCAGAGATTTGAGGCACTACACCTGATGCAAGGATGTTGCGCTCGAAGATTTCAGCGTAGCCGGCAAGGGCGTTGATGCCTTCCTGGATACGTGCGCCTCCCGAGTCGTTCAAACCGATGACCGGAGCGCCCATCTTCATTGCCATATCCATGATTTTGCAAATCTTCATTGCCATAGCTTCCGACAGCGAGCCGCCCCAAACGGTGAAGTCCTGTGCGAAAACATAAACGAGACGGCCGTCGATTGTACCGTAGCCGGTAACGACGCCGTCGCCGAGATAATGTTTCTTGTCTTGTCCGAAGTTGGTGCAACGGTGCTGCACGAACATATCCAATTCCTCGAAGCTGCCTTCGTCAAGCAGTTGGGCGATACGCTCACGTGCGGTGTATTTACCTCTTTCGTGCTGCTTGGCAATGGCTTTCTCGCCGCCGCCAAGGCGTGCTTTCTCGCGCAAGGCGATAAGCTCCTGCACTTTTTCAAGTTGATTGCTCATATTAAAATGCTTAATAGTTTAAGTGTTTGCTTATTCAGGTTTCTCGCAGAATTCAGTAAGAACGCCGTGTGTCGACTTCGGGTGGATGAACGCGATGTTCAGACCTTCGGCGCCTTTGCGAGGAGCTTTGTCGATGAGGCGCACGCCTTTGCCTTCCATTTCAGCCAAAGCGTTGGCAACACCGTCTTCAACGGCAAATGCGAGGTGATGGATGCCTTCGCCGCGCTTCTCGATGAATTTGGCGATAGGGCTCTCGTCAGAAGTCGGCTCGAGGAGCTCAAGTTTGGTCTGTCCAACCTTGAAGAACGCAGTCTTTACTTTCTGGTCGGCAACTTCTTCGATAGAGTAGCACTTCATTCCGAGAATGTTTTCATAATAAGGAATGGCTTCGTCAAGGCTCTTGACAGCGATTCCGAGATGTTCGATGTGAGAGATATTCATAATATTTAAATTTTAAAAGTTCTCTAAATAGATTACTTGTTCGCAAAAGTACGAAAAAATATCAAGAACAACTTTTTTATTTGTAAAAATATGGTTAATTGAAGAGTTTTAGCGCAAAATGTCAGTAACAGACTGACGTAATGTCAGCATCGGCGGCTGTCGGATTCGCGCAGCCGGAGTTTGGCACGCGATTTGTTTATCCGAGTATGCCGCGTCCCGCAAGGGCACGGCAGAGAAAACTTGAATAATAACAAATAAAAATATAGAATCATGGGTAAAATCATTGGTATAGACTTAGGTACTACGAACTCCTGCGTGGCAGTTCTCGAGGGTAAAGACCCTGTGGTAATTCCTAACAGCGAAGGCCGCAACACAACGCCTTCAATCGTTGCTTTCGTCGATGGTGGCGAAAGAAAAGTAGGTGACCCTGCAAAGCGTCAGGCAATCACCAATCCGACTCGTACGGTGTTCTCCATCAAACGTTTTATGGGTGAATCCTACGATGCCGTGCAAAAAGAAATCGCACGTGTGCCATATAACGTGGTCAAAGGCGACAACAACACTCCGCGTGTCGACATTGACGGTCGCCAGTACACTCCGCAAGAAATCTCGGCTATGATTCTTCAGAAAATGAAGAAGACGGCAGAAGACTATCTCGGACAGACAGTGACCGACGCCGTAATCACCGTTCCGGCATACTTCAACGACTCTCAGCGTCAGGCAACTAAGGAAGCCGGCGAAATTGCTGGATTGAACGTTCGCCGTATCGTGAACGAGCCTACAGCCGCAGCGTTGGCTTACGGTCTTGACAAGAGCCAGAGCGACCGCAAGATTGCGGTGTTCGACCTCGGTGGCGGTACGTTTGATATCTCAATTCTTGAGCTTGGCGACGGTGTGTTTGAAGTGAAATCGACCAACGGCGACACTCACCTTGGCGGTGACGACTTCGACCACAAGATTATCGACTGGCTGGCTGACGAGTTTAAAAACGACGAGGGTGTTGACCTCCGTCAGGACCCGATGGCTCTTCAGCGCTTGAAAGAGGCTGCTGAAAAAGCAAAAATCGAGCTTTCAAGCTCTACGTCGACAGAAATCAACCTGCCGTATATCATGCCGGTAAACGGTGTGCCTAAACACTTGGTAAAAACGCTTACCCGCGCTAAATTCGAGCAGCTTTGCGACAGCCTTATCCAGGCAACCGTAGTTCCTTGCCAGCAGGCATTGAAGGATGCCGGACTGACTCCATCAGACATCGACGACGTGATTCTCGTGGGCGGTTCGACCCGTATCCCTGCCGTACAGGAAATCGTACAGAAATTCTTCGGCAAAGCTCCGTCGAAGGGCGTTAACCCTGACGAGGTGGTAGCCGTAGGCGCTGCAATCCAGGGCGGTGTGCTCAGCGGCGACGTGAAAGACGTGCTTCTGCTTGACGTCGTTCCATTGTCGGTCGGCATCGAGACTCTCGGTGGCGTGATGACAAAACTTATCGAAGCCAACACAACGATACCAACGCGCAAGAGCGAGACATTCTCAACGGCAGCCGACAACCAGCCGTCAGTTGAAATCAACGTGCTCCAGGGCGAGCGTCCAATGGCGCGCGACGACAAATCACTCGGACGTTTCCATCTTGATGGAATCGCACCGGCACCGCGTGGAATCCCTCAGATCGAGGTTACATTCGAAATCGATGCAAACGGCATCCTCAACGTGTCGGCAAAAGATAAAGCCACAGGCAAGGAGCAGAGCATCCGTATCGAGGCGTCAAGCGGCTTGAGCGACGAGGAAATCAAGCGTATGAAAGACGAGGCGGCAGCCAATGCGGCAGCCGATGCCAAAGAGAAAGAGCGCATCGACAAAGTAAACAAGGCCGACGCCGTAATCTTCCAGACCGAAAAGCAGTTGAAAGACCTCGGCGACAAGTTCCCTGCCGACAAGCGCGCAGCCGTAGAGACGGCGCTCAACGAGTTGAAGGAAGCGCACAAGGCTCAGAACATCGACGCCATCGACCCTGCAATCGATAAGCTTAACGCGGCCCTTCAGACAGCCGCTCAGGACATCTACAATGCCCAGCAGCAAGCCGGAGGCGCACAGCAGGGCGCAGGATTCGACCCTAACGCCGGAGCGCAGCAGGGCGGCAATGCCGGCAACAACGGCGACACCGTCCAAGACGCCGACTTTGAGGAGGTTAAGTAAAGAATAGATAAGCGATAGATAAATAAAAATCCGTGTAACTCAAAAGGTTGCACGGATTTTTTTTGTTTGTTATAACTTTTAGCGTTTTTGCGGCGATGCGCGATAAACAGCCGACTGAGTGCAAGGCTAAATGTTCAGATGCTTGTTAAGCTTCACCTTCTCAGTCAATCCATTTGGGAAACGGAATGATAAATCTTTCCTGTCCCATCGCGGCTTGACCTTGTGGATTATTCGATGATACGATGGCGATAGAATGATAATGTTTGACGTGTCGTTGTCCATTGATTCGGTGAAGGGGATGATGTGATGTGCCTCTACCACTAAGGCGTCGTAATTGTCGCCTATTCTCTCTCCAGTCATTTGGCAGCGGTAGTCGTAGAGCAGTTTGAGGGAGTCGCCTATAGAACGGTCAAGATGGCGCACTTTCTGCAGGCGGGTGACTTCTTTAAACCCGGCATTCTTGTCTTCGCGAGGCTCGAAAGTCTCGAAGTCAAGCTCGTCCATTTGATGTATCTCGTCAGAAACTTGTTCTTGATCATCGCTGAGTATGCAGTCTAAGATAAATACATCGGGCATTGAAGTTCCGTAGAAAACGATTTCGTCATGATTGTGCTTGGGTAATCGTATCTGTTTTCTTGGACCAATTGATTCGCGTGCGGCAAGGAAATATTGGTAGTCATCGGCGAATATGGCTTGCAGTTTCTTTGCGATAGGTGAGTTGGGAGAGTATCTTACCTGCAATAAATCCGGATGACCTGGATGTTTTGTTTGGTCAAATCCAATGTTATATAATTTGGTAGATAACTCTTCTCCGTCAATCAGTACCTTAATTTCCCTGCTTTCACCATGTTGTAATATACCTCCAGGAGGGAATAAACCAATTTATGGAATGCTGTCTGAATGTGAAAACTGTTTGTCAAGAGCGAAATGTCGACTGGATGTTTAAGTAGAAATGTTGACATGATTGATTATAAACCCAAAATCCAACTGACGGAAAAGCGATATGCAGCAATGATGGTGCTTATGTAAGCGAAGAAATCCAAGGCAATAGAGCAGCCACCCATACCGCAAACCATAAAATCCTTGCCACGATTTATTTTCCTGACATATCCTTGGTATTGGATAAAGAATATGTATCGAAGTGAGCACTTTCGCACATTTCTCATAATTTGCAAGGCTGCCTCTTGACCATGTCTATGTTCCTGAAGATATTCTTGGCATATGATAATGTACAGTTGAAAAATAGTTAGAAAATGTTATACTTCAATGTAACAAAACGAACATAGAGTTCGTTTTATGTGTGTATCTTTGCATCATTAAAATAGAAAAGTAATGCCAGCCAATAAAAACGCAATGACTCGATATAAGATACTTGATGAACTGCTTAGTTGTCGGTATCATGACTATTCGCTTGATGATTTAACAGAAGAAGTCAACAGGCGTCTTGCCGAACTATATCCAGATACGAATGGGGTTGGGCGTCGAACTATCGAGAAGGATATTTACTATTTAGAATATGAGGGACCTTTCTTGGTGGATATTGAACGTTACACCGTCCCTGGATATAATCGTGAAAAGCAGAAATCGTATAGCAAGCGATGTCTCAGATATACAATGCCATCATTTTCAATTTTCAAAAAAGAATTGAGTGATGACGATGAGTATCTGTTGAAAGAAGCTCTTTCATTGCTTGGACAGTTTGAAGGACTTCCCAATTTGGATGCATTGGAAGGGTTAAGGCTTGGTTTAGGTGTAAGAAAGAATGAAAGAAAAATAATATCTTTAACAAAGAATCCTTTGGAGAATTCTAATTTGCTTGGTGTACTTTTTACAGCCATTTCAAACCGACAGGTTCTTGAATTACATTATCATAAGTTTTCTTCTCTGCATACAAAGTTGGTGGTGAATATACATCCGTATCTTTTGAAAGAATATAATCGACGTTGGTTTCTGTTTGCAGCAGCCGAATCAGATGGAAAACTACTTTGTTTCAGCCTTGACAGAATTGAAAATGTGGTTTCGTTACCTTCGCATAAATATATAGATTATGATGGTGAAATAAGCGAAATCTTTGACGATACAATAGGGGTAACGATAAACGGGAAAAGTCCCGTGTACAATATAGTCTTCTGGGTTAGTGATATCTCAAAAGATTATGTTGCAACAAAACCTATTCACGATTCTCAAAAAAACATAAGCGGAAGTGAAGAAGAGAAACTAAGGAGAATATATCCGACACTTTCTAATGGAAGATTCTTCAGCATAGATTGCAAGGAGAATTATGAACTTATTCGTGAACTTACAAGCTTTGGCAAGGAACTTATAGTTCTTTCGCCAAAACTTATACAAGAAAAAATCATTAATAGAATTGATGATTTAAAAAAAATATACACTAATATCGAATTACGAACATAGCTTTCGTATTACACTGCTACTTTTGCACTGTCAAAGAAAACGACATGAAGTATCTAATAAGAATCTGCAATAACATAAACAATTGATCTCTATGACTACATTTACAGTTAACACTCATCATGCATATTTGAACAATAAAATTGTTATCCAGTCTGAGTCTGAAGAATGGATAACAATTGAAGATATCAGTACTGGTCAAAAATATGAATTTCAGAGAGTTTTAGTGATCAAACTTTCTGCAGGCCATCATATTTTGAAATTTGATGACCACGAAGAGGAGATAGTAATAGAAGATGCTATTAAATTAGGTGGTAGTAAAGTAAAAAATGCTTTTGTTTTTGACGATAATCCTTGGGCTTTCGTAACAACAAAAGATAGACTATATATTACGAATACAGAAACCCATGAAGAGAAAGTGGAGTTTAATATAACTCCAGATGAAATTATGAGTTTACCAGCCTATGGATATTATCAAAATCCTAATGAGTATTTTATCTTTAAATCGCACAATGATTATGCGGTGTACAATGTGCTGTCCGGCAAATTGGTCTTTCAGTTTACAAATTACATCTTTGCTAATGAGCATTTGATTATATTTGAGCAAGAAGATGGTATTGAAGTGTATGATTTTCGTGAGGAAAGAACCATTGTCCATTTTGATGGTCAATATTCATTTGGGAATAAATTCTTTTTTGTTGACAAAAATGTATTATATGGATTAAATCTAAGAACATCATATATTAATAGTATTCCTTTTTTCGGGAGTATTAAAGATTGCGATCTGTTGTTTGAAAATTTTTTACTTAAACTTGACAGTGATTGTTCTAAGCAGAAAATTTACTCTTACATTTGGCTAGGAAATGGAGAGAATGAAAAGAGGATGAGAAGGACTAAACTCATTCTTCCTTATTATATAGAGAGTTGGAGAGGAAATACGACAAAGAGTTTTTTACAAGCAAAACAGAATCGTGACACTTTAATAATGAAATGTCGTGAAAGTAATGTAACACCCGCAGATGTACATGTCATATGTTTAGGATTAAAGATTTCCAATGTTTTGGGCAGATATGAAGGCAAAAAACGAGTAATGGAAATGCATGGAGAAATAATATCTTATCCAACAACTGACTTCACTATTCCTTTTATGGTAGAAGGAATAGATGGAGATTCCGTAGATTTCGCAAATCATATAATAGAATTGCCAATACTAGAAAATGTTGAAGAAGATAAAGAAAAATCAGAAAAGGATGAAAGTGTAATCAAGCTAGATAAAAATGAAAAAATATTAGGAGAATCAGAATCCGGCAATCTGCTTATTACAAAAGGAGAATGCGGTGTTCGCGTATATAATTTGGAGAAAGGCGAAAAGTATAGAATCTTAAAAGACCTGTTTGATGATTCGAATTATGCGAATGCTTATTTTACAAGTGATGGGAAAAATGTTTTTTTACGTATTAGCAACGCCGAAGCACAATTACTCAGACTTGAAGATCTTGCAACACAGCCTTTTGAGGTTGATGGTTTTACATTAGCAAGAGACGAAGGGTATAACGGCTATAAGCCAGAAATTTCATTGGCTGATAGCAGAGCCCCCGTATGGAGGGATCCGATAACATTGAAGCATATCTCAGAGAAAGAAATGTCTAATCATATATTTAAAAGTCCAGATGGTAAGTATGTTGCCAACACACAAATGAAAACCATATTATTCAACAGATTGACAAAGTCCGAGATAACTTCAGATGATGTTAAAGAGCTTCAGACTAAATACGATTGGAATTCTGATACTTCAAAGAATGAGAAAGAGCATATAATTGAAAGAAGAAAACAGCTTGCTGAACAAAGTAAAAAACAAGATCTGTTCGGTAAAATTTACGAGGAACACAGAAAAATGTTTCCTAATATTGAAAACGAAAAGGAAAGGGACGGAAGGCGTAACAATTTAATAGAAAAAACAATAAAAAGATACGTCACAGAGGAAAATGATTTTTCATCGTTGATAATAGATAGATTAGGATACGTATGTTATCGGAAGAATGAAAAGAACGCTGAAGAAAAGAGACTACTTATAGGAAGAAGTGTCTACTTCCTAAATTACGTTTCTTTTTCATACGATTCAAAATATCTAAGTTTTGCAGCAAAAATGAACACTGATAAATTCCGCTTTTCTCAAGAAGGCGTTTTTGAAGTGTTTGATTTGGAAAAGGAAGAGGTTGTAAATAGATCAGAAAACATCCACAACCATCAACTTTGGGCTGTTTGGATGACAATGTTCAGCAAGAATGGAGATGTGGCATTCTATGACAGTTGCGCAAATGCGTATCTAAAACATAAAGTTGATAATTATAATGATACAGAAGAGGCTTCTGGTAAAAGTTTGCTTTGCTTCAGCCCATCTGGGAAATTCATTGCATGTTCAGATCAAAATTATATAGATTATACTCACCATCCAAATGGTAATTGGGGGCATCAGCCTTCGGGAAATGTGTTCATTCATTCCGTAGAAGACTTTTCAGAATGTTTGGAACAATACAATGACCTTGGCGATGGAATCTCTGGTGTTGCTTCTAGAGCAGGAAATGTATCATCAGCGGCTTTCTCGCAAGATGAGAAAAAACTTTTAGTTGTCGGTAACGATGGTGTGGTCGTCATTAGGAATTTGAAAAATACGAATAGTAACAACAATGAACATATTAATACCGAGAGTGCTTTTGAAAGCCCCGATGAAGACGATTATGGTACACACTATGGAGAATACGCTGGTACATATGCACAAGATGTAATGGGGTATAGTGATGATGTAATAAATGATGCCTTTGATGGTGAACCTGATGCTTATTGCAATATTGATTAATAAAAACGCAAATACTACATAATAACGAACAAAGAGTTCGCAACAATGTAGTAACTTTGCATCAGAAAATAAAAAGAGGTCTTTGACATTCGGGACGACAGACATAAATTTGAATCCGTCTTGCGGGCGAAAGCCATGCCTTCCTTTAAGAAGGTAGATTCGCATGATGTCTCATTATCTCTCGGGATATTGAGATAACAATGTTATCACGTTAACGTAGACTGCATACATACGTAGTATGTTTTCTATTGTGTTATGTTGTTTTTATTTTTATTTTTATATTTTTTCTTATATAAAGAAATGAACGTCTGTCGTTTCCGATGTCTCCCTCTTAAATATAAAAAAGTATGGATAAGAATAGTATAGCAAAAGCCACACAACAATTGGAGACGAAAGAGGATCTCCTTCGTCTTCTCAACCAAATAAAGCAGGATGAGATGACAGAATGTGGTATGTCCGATAAGTTCTATCCATTCACGATAAAACATCTGAATTATTATTGCAACCCCAACAATTCTTTTCATCGATATAAGCAATTCAAGATAAAAAAGAAATCAGGAGATTTTAGGTTGATAACAGCACCGAGAAATCAAAGTTTCATGTTGATATTACGATATGTCAATGAGATATTCAAGGCTGTATACACTCCTTCTGATTATGCAATGGGATTTACCGAAGGACGTTCCGTTGTGACCAATGCCAATATGCACAAAGGACACAACTATATTCTCAACATCGACTTAAAGGATTTCTTTCCAAGTATCCATCAAGCGAGAGTATGGAAGAGGTTACAACTGAAGCCACTGTTTTTCAAACAACCTATAGCCAATATTCTTGCAGGTCTGTGCTCCATGAAAGAGAAAGCTGAAGATGGCAGCATTAGGTATGTTTTACCCCAAGGCGCGCCAACATCACCTGTCATAACAAACATGATTTGTGACAACCTTGACCGCAGATTGGCAGGATTGGCAAAACGATTTGGCGTTGTGTATTCCAGATATGCCGATGACATCACATTTAGCTCAATGCACAATGTTTATAATACTTCGGGAGAATTCAGAAAAGAACTGAAACGAATAGTGGAAGGCCAAGGTTTCACAATGAACGAAGCCAAAACAAGATTGCAAAAATTGGGTTCACGACAGGAAGTTACTGGCATCATAGTTAGTGACAAACTCAATGTGTCACAAAAGTATGTTCGTGACATTCGCAACATTCTCTACATATGGCGTAAATATGGCTATGACACCGCATTCAATAAATTCTTCCCTAAATATAAAGAAGCCAAAGGACATGTAAAGAAGGGTAATCCAGATATGGTGAATGTATTGGATGGTAAATTTATGTATCTGAAAATGGTAAAGGGCGAAAACGATAGCGTATATATAAGGCTAAAAGCGCAATTTGACGAATTGTGCAACTCGCTCCATGATGACACAAAAACAACTCAACAAGGAATTACATACGTTGAAACATTGCCAGTGTTGGAGTTTGAGAGGAAGAATAACACGACAATTGCTATAATGACGACGAAGCCCAAAGAATTCTTCATCGTACAGAAAAACCAAGAGGCAACAGAAGATACACAAAAGAGTATTTCTGAGAATTTCATTCCTCATCGCTATGCATCCTTTAAATTAGGTGGAAGAATGCAAAAGGCATCAGTAAACAAGTCATTGAAAAAAGAAGACGAAGACCGAAAGGAATTGTTGTCAATATCCAATTGTCGAAATGCAAAAAGGAAACTCTTCTGGCTCGTTCATCGTTCAGATAAGGTAACTGTTCCGCCAGCTAAACCCGTTGACATCGATGAATTGAATGATGATTTGGATAAACTATTAAATTAGTGCTTATGGACGAAAAACTGAAATCAACAATAGATAAAATAGTACGACTGAGCAAACAAAATCCAGAGTTTGACGCAGAATTGCGGAAGAGGTTAGATATAACTTCCTCCGCAAATTATGCATTGGTTGAAGATGAACGCATTTCACAAATATACGAGTATTGCATAGAAAAAGTTATCCGAAGCCAAGCAATTGATTTCTATAAGGACTTTCCACTTAAGTCAATAATTCCAATTATTGTTGAAGATTTTGTCAGAATGGAGACATTTAGACGTAAAGACAATTTTGGTGACTTTTGCCTTTCATTGTACCAACAGATAGAATGCATAACAAATAAGTTGTGTACAAATCCATCATTGTCTGCTGTTGTAGAGAAAATGATGGGGCATTCTCCTTATGTTAAGTCTGGAAAAAACATTGAAACGACAATAGGAAATAGAGTAGATGGAGAATATACTATAGCAACACTTTTATTTCCTGGACAAAATAAAAAAACAGGACTTCCATATAGTATAGAAAAGTCAAAAGTGACATTACAGTCGCAATATGCGAATGACAAAATGAGAATTTTGGTATACTTCATTGGCTACAAAACCTTAATGAAAAGTAGTGACTATGATTCCTATATAGAATTCACGTCACTGCTTTCTGACATATACCAATGTAGAAATATGAACCATCGTGGTAACACATTGAACGAATGGGAGCAATCTACACTAAATAGAATATCACCACTAAAATCTTTCTATTACTTTAAGTTCATGGGAGTATTGGCTCAATATGTGGATTATATTAGAAATGGATTTGATTATATTCCCGAACTAAAGAAATATAGCGATAGTATAAAAGAAAAAAAAATGTTCGCTCCTAAGCCAAAAGTATTAGGAAAGATTGATTTGAAAGACGATGGAAAGAAGCGATTCAAATAGTGTCGAAGAACAATTACTAATTTTGAATAAAAGTCTGTATTGTTCAGATCTTAAGCTATCCTTTCGCCCCTGGTATCTTCTTATACACGAATCCTTCACCACCAGGGAAGTAAGCTTCGAATACAATGCTGAGGAACTGGGCGATATTCTTACGCTTCTTGCCAATCTTGAAGAAAGCGGAGCCGGCATACACCATGAGGTCGGCTTGGCTGCATTTGGCACTGCCATAAACGACAGCGCAGCACCAACATGCATAAACCTAATCTTTGCCTTGTCGCTTATGGGCGATATGCCCACAAACAAGCCAAGGACAAGCGACAACGCGCAGCAGCAGAGTTCTATTTGCCCCAAGAGCAATTCTTTCTTATTCTGTTTTATCTTATTTTTTCTTTTTGTTCTCCAAAGCCTTTTTCTGTTCACTTGCCAATCTGCGTTCAACCTTCTTTACATCTTCTGCTGGAGGAAGGTTCTCTGGAACTATACCACGCTGCACAAGCATATCTCGAACAGCAGCATTGTTGGCAATATGTTCTTGGCTTATACGACTTTCTCCTTGAAGGTCTTTGGTCTGTACATTCACGCTCGTCATTTCTGCCGCAAAATCTTTTGCTTTGATACTGATAGTGGGGAGGAAATCTGCCAATGGTCGTTTCTCGGGGATTCCCATGCGTCGCTTCAGCGTTGCAGTATTCAAACGAAATAATGCTTGGTCTCCTTTGGAACGTATCACAGCAAAACTCTTGTCATTCACACCTCGTTCATAAAGTACGCCAGAAAGTTTACGCTCTGTTTCCTGTAGTTTAGCACGTGCCTTGACTCTTTCAACTTCAATAAGACGCTGTTCTATAAGTTCTGCACGACGAGTTTGCACAGCAAAGTAAGTTTGCGCAAATGCTATCTGTGGCTTGCGAGGGTCGCCATTTTGGGCGACAAGGTAGCAAGCATAGCGTGTTAGCATAATGTCATCTATCTGACGCTCAGCACTTGAACCAAGTACAACCATTTTGCTGACGTTAGCAAAATGGTCTTTTATATCATAACCTGCATTTTTGCACGATTCCTTTGCTTTATCAATGACTTTCAAGAAATTACGCCATTGGGTATATCCCAATAGAGAACATAATTCTCTTGCGCTCCAACATTCTATGCCATTTGTAACACATGATACTTGTTCAAATTGAGAGAACAATGCTTGTATTTCTTCTTTTTTCATTCTGTTTCGTTTTTGAATTCTTTGAATCGCACTAAGTCGGTCAATTCTACATCTAATATTTTGGCAATCTGCATCAGATTACCTAAGTCTGGTTGACTTGAATTGGTACACCATTTTGATATGGTAGTTTGGTCTTTACCTAATTGTTCAGCCAACCATTTGTTCGTCCGTTGCTTTTCTGCAAGAACTACTTTTAGCCTATTTAAATTTTTACTTGTCATATAGTAATCGTTTCTCTTGGTAAAGATACGTAATTTTCCTGTATAAAGAAAATTCAAATAAGATTTATAGGTTATTCGCAATAAAATGAATTATATTCTATTATTAAGCGCATATTCCGACTTGATAAAGGTAATGAATTTCGGCCAGATAAGAGAAAGAAGTGTGCTTTTTTTAATCATAATTGATTTAAAGGCGGGTTTGTTGTTTTTATTTCTTTTGAAATTGGGGTATATTCAATAAAAATATCTAAATTTGGGGGACTTAAAAAATTTGAGAACGAATAATTTTATAGGGATATGGAAGAGAACGAACTTCAGCGCGCGTTGCCTGTCGGCACTATTCTGAAAAGTCCGAAGTTTGATTATCGGATTGAGGCTGTGCTTGGTCAGGGCGGTTTTGGAATAACATATAAGGTGTCGACAACGGTGATGTTCGACAAGGTGCCTATTTTTACATATTTCACCATAAAGGAGCATTTCATGAAGGATGCTTGCGAGCGCGACGCTTCGGGCGGTGTGGGCTATTCCAAGCCTTTGCAGTCGCGTGTGGAGGAGAGCCGTGGCGATTTTCTTGCGGAGGCTCGCCGGCTGAATGAGATCAGCGGCAAGAATCCTAATGTGGTGCCTGTGAGCGAGGTGTTTGAGGCGAACAATACGGTTTATTATGTGATGGAGTATCTCAACGGGGGTACGCTGCGCGATTTGGTTAAGGCCAACGGTGCGCTGTCGGAGCAGGCTGCGCTCGACATTGAGCTGCCTGTGGCTAAGGCGGTTGCGTTTTTGCATTCTCACCACATCAATCATCTCGACATCAAGCCTGAGAATATTATGTTCCGTGTGGACTATCATACTGGTCAGCGTATGCCTGTGCTGATTGATTTTGGTCTTGCCAAGCATTTTGACGACAAGGGCAAACCTACGTCGACTATCCGTGTGCAGGGCTGCAGCGATGGTTTCGCTCCGGTGGAGCAGTACAGCGGTTTGCAGACGTTTTCTCCGCAGGCCGATGTTTATGCTCTTGGTGCGGTGCTTTACTATATGCTTGTTGGCAGGGTGCCTATCATTGCCACTGAGATGCAGCGCGACACGGTGGAGAAGGCTTTGCCTCCGACGGTGAGCGATGCTGTGCGTTTTGCGATAAGCCGTGCGATGGCTTACAATAAGTATGACAGGACGGCTACGGTCGATGATTTTGTGATGGAGATTTGTCCGACGGCTCAACCGGAGATTGTTCCGGAGCCTGCACCTGTCCCGGAGCCTGCACCTGCGCCTTCTCCCGCTCCGAATGTGGGAGGGGATGATGTGCGTGCCACTCGTGTGATAGGCGAGGGTGGCCGTCGCCGCGGCAAGTTTCCTACGTGGCTGATTGTTGTGCTGGCGGTGGTTGTGGTTGGCGGCATCGGAGCCGGAGTGTGGTCGATGATGGGCGGTTCCAAGCCGTCGACGTCAAGCGATGGCGATGGCTCTGATGTGCTTGCGCGGTATGAGAAGAAGTGCATTGCATGCGACAGTTTGATAAACAATGGCGACAATGCTGAATATGAGCCGTTGCTCAAGGCGAAAACGTTGCTCGACGATATCCGTGTAGTGGAGAAGAGCGATGAGGCAGAGCAGAGTGGCGAGGTGCTTGACAAGAGCAAGGGTTTGCAGGAGCGTCTCGACGTGAAACTGAAGGAGGCGAGCCGTTCGTGGGAACAGGCTGGCGACGCTCAGTTGGAGATTCCCGACTATACCCAGGCTTGCCAGTATTATGAAATTGCCAACAAGCTTGCTCCGTCTGACACGTTGCGGTATAAGATTGACATGTGTGTCGGCCGTTGACAATCGGCTGTGAGATAAATAAACGCGCAGCGGAAAACGATACGCTTTCCGCTGCGCGTTTATTTATGTGGTAATGACTCAGTGTTCCAGATACCATTTGTAGAGCGCCGGGATGCCGTCTTCCAGCTCCACTTTGTGGCGCCATCCGAGGGCGTGCAGTTTGCTCACGTCGGTGAGTTTCCGCATTGTTCCATCGGGCTTTGACGAGTCCCAGTGGATTTCGCCTTTGAATCCTACGGCGTTTTTCACCATCTCAGCCACTTGTGCTATGGTAGCCTCTCTGCCGCTTCCGATGTTGATGTGGCAGTTGCGCACTTCCGGATTGTCGCCTTTCAGCTGGTCGAAATCGATGTGTTCCATCACGTAGACCGAAGCGTCGGCCATATCCTCGCTCCAAAGGAACTCGCGGATAGGCCGTCCGGAACCCCAGAGGTTGAGCGAGCCGTTGAGTATGCCGTATTTGTCGAGCATGGCGTCGATGGCTTCATCTGCAGCCTTGCCGTCGATATCGCCCACCGGACGGCGGTCAAGGTCGTGGCGAATGCCTTCGCGGTCGCCTTCCATGCGCAGGCGAGCCAGATGGAGTTTGCGTATCATTGCCGGCAGCACGTGGCTGCTTACGAGGTCGAAATTGTCGTTAGGACCGTATAGGTTGGTAGGCATCACGGCGATGTAGTTTGTGCCGTATTGCAGGTTGAAACTCTCGCACATCTTCAGCCCGGCGATTTTTGCGAGTGCGTAAGGCTCGTTTGTCCATTCGAGCGGAGATGTCAGCAACGCGTTCTCGGGGATTGGTTGAGGAGCTTCGCGGGGATAGATGCACGTGCTTCCGAGAAACAGTAGTTTCTTGACGTTGTGCCGGAAACTTTCGCCGATTACGTTCTGCTGTATCTGCAGGTTGCGCCAGATGAAGTCGGCGCGATAGATGCTGTTAGCCATGATTCCGCCCACGAAAGCTGCGGCAAGAATCACATAGTCGGGCTTTTCGGCGTCGAAAAATTCGCGCACCGCCACTCCATCGAGCAGGTCGAGCTCGGCATGCGTGCGTCCCACAAGGTTTGTATAGCCTTTCTGCTGGAGGTTTTTCCAGATAGCCGAGCCTACGAGTCCGCGGTGTCCGGCAACATATATTTTAGCGTCTTTTTCCATTTTTCTGTATGCTAAATCATTCGTTCGGATTCGGAGCCATGTTTGCGAATCATAGCCATATCATGGTCCACCATAATGTGTACGAGTTGTTCAAACGACGTCTTGCGGGGGTTCCAACCTAATTTTGTGCGGGCTTTTGTAGGGTCGCCGAGCAGCTGCTCCACCTCGCAAGGACGGAAATATTTAGGATCCACCTCGACGAGCACACGTCCGGTGGCAATGTCGATGCCTTTTTCATCCACACCTTCGCCTTCCCAGCGCAGAGTGATTCCGGCGCGGGCGAAAGCATGCTCAGTAAACTCGCGTACGGAGTGGAATTCGCCAGTGGCAATGACAAAGTCATCAGGTTCGTCCTGCTGAAGAATCAGCCACATGCACTCCACATAGTCGCGGGCATAGCCCCAGTCGCGACGGGCGTTGAGATTGCCGAGATACAGTTTGTCCTGAAGTCCGGCAGAGATGCGGGCCACGGCAAGCGTGATTTTGCGTGTCACGAATGTTTCGCCGCGCCGCTCGCTCTCGTGGTTGAAGAGAATTCCGTTTACGGCATACATGCCGTAACTCTCGCGATAGTTCTTGGTTATCCAGTAGCCATAAAGTTTGGCGCATCCGTAAGGGCTGCGCGGGTAGAACGGAGTGGTTTCGCGCTGAGGCACTTCCTGCACCTGTCCGAACAGCTCCGACGTGCTTGCTTGATAAATGCGGGTTTTTTTGTCGAGCCCGAGCATTCTTACCGCCTCAAGCAGGCGCAGAGTGCCGATGGCGTCGGTGTCGGCAGTGTATTCCGGCACTTCAAACGACACTTTCACATGGCTTTGTGCCGCAAGGTTGTAGATTTCATCAGGCTGCAACTCCTGAATGATGCGGATCAGCGAACTTGAATCGGTCATGTCGCCGTAGTGCAGGTTGATGAGCCGGCGGCGCTTCATGTCGCGCACCCATTCGTCGAAATAAAGGTGCTCGATGCGACCGGTGTTGAAAGAAGAACTGCGGCGGATTATGCCGTGCACGTCGTATCCCTTATCAAGCAGAAATTCAGCCAGAAACGAACCGTCCTGACCGGTGATGCCTGTGATCAATGCTACTTTTTGCTTTTCAGCCATAGTTTTTTTATGATGATTTTTTGATTAGCTATTTGTTGAAAAACTCTTTGATTTTGTCTGCCACATAGCGCAGCTCCTCTTCTTTAAGTCCGGAACCGCTCGGCAGGCATAGACCTCTGTCAAACAGCGTCTCGCACGTTGTGCCGCCATAGTAGGGCGCGTCGGCGAAAACGGGCTGCATGTGCATAGGCCGCCACAGACGGCGCGTTTCCACACCGGCGTCGAGCATGAACTGCCGCAGAGATTCCGGGTCTTTTCCGGTTTTTGGGTCGATTAAGACCGTCGACAGCCAGAAGTTGGAATTGAAGTCGGTGGAAGGATTCTGCTGAACGCTCAAGCCGTCGATTTCAGCCAATTCTTTTGTGTAGAAATCATGGATTGCGCGGCGCAGTTCCACGTGAGGCTGCAGCACGTCCATCTGACCGCAACCGATTCCGGCGCTCACGTTGCTTAACCGGTAATTGTAGCCGATTGTCTCGTGGTAGTAGTACGGTCGCTGCTCGCGGGCTTGTGTGGCATAGAATTTCACGCGGTCGGCTTCCTCTTTGGAGTGGCACACCAATGCGCCGCCACCCGATGTGGTGATAATCTTGTTTCCGTTGAAACTCAAGCATCCGTAGTTGCCGAGAGTTCCGCATTTCTTGCCTTTGTATTCCGAACCGAGAGCCTCGGCGGAGTCTTCTACGATAGGGATGTCGTATTTGTCGGCAATGGCGCGTATCTCATCCATCTTAGCCGGCATGCCGTAGAGATAAACTGGGATTATTGCTTTTGGATAATGTCCAGTCTGCTTCTTGCGGTCTATAATCGCTTCTTCCAGCGCGTCAGGCGACATGTTCCATGTGTCGGGCTCGCTGTCGACAAACACAGGGTCGGCGCCCTGGTATTTTATTGGGTTGGCGCTTGCGGCGAATGTGAATGATTGGCAAATCACCTCATCTCCAGAGCCAACGCCGAGGGCAACCAATGCAAGATGGATGGCAGCTGTGCCTGCGCTGAGAGCCACAACGTTTGGTGCGCCGAGATATTTCTCAAGTCTATGTTCGAATTCATCAACATTTGGACCAAGAGGAACAATCCATTCTGATTCGAAGGCTTTCTCCACCCAGTCGCGTTCAGTACCTCCCATGTGGACGTATGAAAGTAAAATACGAGGTTTCATAATTTTTGATTTTTCAATGCAAAATTAATGAAAAATCATACAAGTTGGATAAAAAAGAGAAAAGGCTTTCAAAATAAAGGGTCAATAAACCGAAATTCAGCTTTTTAAAGCCCTCATGGCATTGAGCACGGCGATAACCGTCACTCCGACATCGGCAAACACAGCCATCCACATTGTGCCGAGCCCGAAAACGGCGAGAATAAGGATGGCGGCTTTGACACCGATTGCAAACCACACGTTCTGGCGGGCTATGGCTATGGTGCGTCGGGCGATGGCTATGGCGGTGGCTATTTTCGACGGCTTGTCGTCCATAAGCACCACGTCGGCAGCGTCTATCGCCACGTCGCTGCCAAGCGCGCCCATGGCAATGCCCACATCGGCGCGTTTAAGCACCGGCGCATCGTTGATGCCGTCGCCCACAAACGCCAGATTCTTTCCCGCAGGCTTTTCGTTGAGCAGCCGCTCAACGTGTGCCACTTTGTCTGACGGAAGAAGTTCGGAATGATATTCGTCGATGCCCACTTTCTCAGCCACATCTTTTGCCGTGTCCTTGCGGTCTCCGGTCAGCATCACTGTGCGTTCCACTCCAGCCCGTTTCAGCGAGGCCACAGCCTCTGCGCTGTCGGCTTTTATTTGGTCGTTGATTACGATGTGTCCGGCATATCGCCCGTCGACAGCCACATGGACGATTGTGCCGGGAAGATGGCAGTCGTGCCACTCCATATTGATGTCGGCCATCATCTTGCTGTTGCCCACGCACACCGTGTGCCCGTCTACGGTGGCCTTCACGCCACGTCCGGCAATTTCTTCAACGTCGGTCACCGCGCATCCGTCGCTTGCCTCTTTAGGGAACGCGTTGCGCAGAGCCGCGCCGATGGGGTGGGTGGAAAAGTGTTCCACATGGGCGGCGAGATGCAGCAGCTCTTTCTCGTTGTAGTCGGAAGGATGCACAGCCTCGACGGCAAATTCGCCACGTGTCAGCGTGCCTGTCTTGTCAAACACCACTGTTCCCAGCCGCGACAATGTGTCGATGTAGTTGCTGCCTTTTATCAGTATGCCTTTGCGCGACGCTCCGCCGAGTCCGCCGAAAAATGTCAGCGGCACGCTTATTACCAATGCGCATGGACACGACACCACCAAGAATATCAACGCCCGGTGAAGCCATGTGGTGAACGAGTCGATGAAAGCCGCTGATGAAAGCAATGGCGGCAGAAAGGCGAGAATCAGGGCGGCGATGACAACGACAGGTGTGTAGACGCGTGCGAATTTGGTTATGAACGATTCGCTGCGCGACTTGCTCTCGTTGGCATTTTCCACAAGGTCTATGATTTTTGCGACGGTGCTTTCGCCGAAAGTCTTTGTCGTCTTGACGCGCAGCAACCCGGAGAGATTGATGCATCCTGATGAAATATCGTCGCCTTTGCTGATTTCGCGTGGCATGCTTTCGCCTGTCAGCGCCACGGTGTTGAGCGATGATGTGCCAGAAACCACAATGCCGTCGAGCGGCACTTTCTCTCCCGGCTTGACAATGATTGTTTCGCCCACAGCCACCTCCTCCGGAGCTACCGTCATCTCGTCTCCGTTGCGTTCCACATGGGCGGTGTCGGGGCGTATTTCCATCAGGTGGGAGATACTGTCGCGGCTTCTTCCTTCGGCATATTCCTCAAAAAGTTCGCCTATTTGGAAAAACAACATGACAAACACAGCCTCGGCGAATTCGGTGTCGGCGCCTGGCATAAATCCGATGCACAGGGCACCGATGGTGGCTATGGTCATCAGAAAGTCTTCGTTGAAGACGTCGCCGGCGACGATGCCTTCGGCGGCTTCTTTCAATGTGTCGTGTCCTACGAGAAGATATGGCACAAGGTATATCAACAGCAGCTGCCATAGTGGCAGACTGCAGTAGTGTTCAATCAAAGCGGCTCCAGAGAGCAGGATGGTTGTCGCTGCGATGATGGCGATTTTGCTTTTCAGGCTGTCGTGCCCGGTGTGTACATGTTCCATAAATCTACGTTTTATCCTTTTGTCGGTGCAAATTTATGGTAAAATTGTTGCAACCTGGTTGCAACGTTTCTATATGTGCATCAAGTCGCGGTAGATGTCGAGCGCAGCCTCCACTTGTTTTACGTCGACCTCGCAGCCCGTCTCGGCGTTGCCTACGTTGTGGAGAAGCGTGAAGTTGAGTTCGCCGTGCTCGCTTTTCTTGTCGTGGCGCATAAATTCGATGAGCTCTGGATAGTCGTCGCACGTGATGTGGAATGCACCATAGTGGCGACACACGTAGTCGGCAAGACGATAGAGTTCGGCTGATGGAAATCCCTTTTCGGTGTGCGACAGCACAGCCTCCACAACCATGCCCCAAGCCACGGCATATCCGTGGGGCACAGGCGAATTGCGTTTCAAGGCGAGGCTCTCGAAAGCGTGTCCTGCAGTGTGTCCGAGGTTGAGGGCGCGGCGCAGTCCTTGCTCAAACGGATCCTGCTCCACAATCCGGCGTTTCACGTTGACCGATTCCTCGACGAGGCGCAGCAAGGCGTTGCCTGCCACATTGTCAAAATCGTAGTCGAGCAATTTGTTGTAGACCGCTTCTCCGTCGAGCAGCCCGTGCTTCAACATCTCGGCATAGCCTGACTTCAGTTCGCGTTCTGGCAGGGTGCTGAAAAAAACAGTGGAGATTATCACAGTCTCCGCCTCCTTAAACACTCCGATTTCATTTTTCAGACCGTTGAAATTCACGCCCGTCTTTCCTCCCACAGCCGCGTCGACGGCGCTGAGCAGCGTTGTCGGGATGTTGATGAAGCGGATGCCACGTTTGAATGTGGCGGCGGCAAAGCCACCGAGGTCGGTCACTACGCCTCCTCCGATGTTGACAAGCAGAGATTTGCGGGTGGCGCCACCTTTCTGCAGCGCATTCCAAACGGCTTGTGCGCTGTCAAGGTTTTTGTTGATGTCTCCAGCTGGGATGACAATTTTCTGCCATTCAGAATGGAGGCGGAAAGAAGCGAGACTCTCGCGCTCCACATTCTCGTCGGTCAGAACAAACACGTTGCGTGGCGACAGTTGCTCGACGGCTTTGTTCAAGGCATCGCCGACAGAGTTTGTGAAAATAACGTTCTGATGTTTCATAACTGTTGCTTTCTGAGGTTGATGATAGATGGCAGAGCGTCGGCAAACGCTTCCATGGTTGGATATACGATGTCGGCACCGTTTTCAAGCATGATGTCTTCCGGAATAGGTCCGGTGGTGATGCCGATGGTGAAGCATTTTGCCGCACTTCCGGCCTTCACGCCGAGAGGCGCGTTCTCAATCACGATCGACTGCCATGGCTGCACTCCAGCTTTGTCCATTCCCATAAGATATGGTTCTGGGTCTGGTTTGCCGTGACGCACGTCGTGGGCGGTCACCTTCAGCGGTGCGGAGAAAATGCCTGGATAGTCGGCGTTCAGACGGTCGAGCAGGGTGGCTTGTCCGGAGCCCGTGACAAGCACGCGTGCGATGTCGGCATCGCGCAGCGTGTTGAGCATCCGTGCAGTGCCCTGTATCTGACCTACCTTGCCCAGAGCCGTGAAATATTCGGCTTTCTTTGCATATATCGCCTTGCATTCATCATCGCTGACGTTGTCGCGGTTGCATTCGCGCTCTTCCATAAGTCGGATTATCGCCGCTCCGGTCATACCTTCATACAGGAAAAACTCGTTGTCGGCATAGTGCCATCCTCTTTCCGCGGCAAGGCGTTTCCATGCGCGCGAGTGGTTGGGCATTGAGTCGTAGAGCACACCGTCCATGTCGATCAGGGCGGTGCTTATTGGCGTGGCGGAAAAGCCAGTGCGTTTTAGGTAGTCGGCGTATGCAGTTTCTTCTCTTGTCATGATTGTTTGTCAGTTTTTAGGTTTGACCGCCTCTTTTTCGCGTATCGCTGCAGAGCTGCGCGTTGAGCGGCGTTTCTTGCCTTTTTTATCTTTTGTTTTCTTGTCGGTCTTTGATGGTTGAGCCACCGCTGTCGTGTCGGGAGCCTCAATCAGCCCGTTGGCAATCAGTTGCAGACTGTCGGCGGCTGTCAAGCGGTCGTCTTCGGTGATGGCATCAAAACCCCGGCGGTGGTTGTTGGTGTCGGGCACCGGACCGTTGTGATGATGCTGTTCCTCACGCAGCCCGGCTTCGGCTCCGCGTCTGAAAATCTCATCCATCTGCCTGAACAGATTCTTTTTGGTGGTTTCTGTGATTGATGAGGTCTGAGCCACCTCGTTTTCCTTTAGCTTCGCCTTTCCTAATCGGAACTTCATATTGTCTCTGAGGATGTTTCCGCTCAGATTGATTCCGAATTTAAACGGAAGCGGAGAGTCGAGCACGGAAATGTGGTATTTATAGTTGGTGTCGAAGTCGTTCCATCCAACCACGGCGAGTTTGTAGCGGTCCATGCGCAGGATGAAAGGGTAGACGTCAAGTTGCGAGTTGAGAGCGGTGGCCTCTACCGAGAGACTGTCGATCACATTGCGGTTGCGGTTCTTGAAACGCAGCATTTTCGATACTTGTCGGAATGTCTCGGTGTCGAGCAGCACAAGGTCTTTTCCGCTGATGTTGAGGGCGGCGCTCGTCGTTGGCAGTATCACGTTCATCAGTGTGTCGATTTTTGTCGTGGCTGCCAGTCGGGCGTTGATTACACCGTCGATGCCTTTCATCATTGGCATTATAGAGTCGAGTTCGGGCATTATCTTCATCAGTCGTCCCACTTTGATGTCGTGCAGGTCGAGCATCAGCCCGAGCCCGATGTCGTTGCGGTTGGCTGTGGCATAGATCATGTCGAGTTTCATCGAGCCGTCGTTGCTGTTTGCCGACAGGTCGCGCAGGCTCAATACGCCATTCTTCATGCCGATTGATGAGTGCAGACGGTTGAGCACAAGGTTGGCGTAATAGGTGGTGTCGTTCATCAGGTCGATGTCAACCACCACGTTGCTTGGCACGAGGATGGCATAGCGTATCGTGTCGGCGTCTTCCTGTGTGGCGCTCTCCACTTTGCGTTGCATGCGCTCGTCATCGTCGTTGGCATTGATTGAGAACGAAGTTTTTTGCTCCTCGTTGTTCGCAAAATTGTTGCCCTTGTACAATGCCGCCATTAGTTCGTTGAGGTCGAGAGTGCGAGAGTTGGCAACAAGCGAGATGGTCAGCGGGTTGCGTCGCGAGCCGAGCAGCGTGCTGCGGATATTGTCAACCGCACCCGTCAGCTGCAAATCGCTTTTGCCCACACGATAGGTTATGTTGTTGATGTCGAGTTTCTGGGTGTTGAATGTGACGTCGACGTCGCTCAGACGGTTTCTGAGCGGGAAATAAGGAGTGAACAGACGGCCTCTGATGGCTGTTATGTTTCCGTTGAAATCCCAGTTGCGTATCAGCCGCTGCCACTGCCTGTCGATGGCAAAGTCGGCGCGGAATGAGGTGTCGGCTGCCTCCTCAGCCAACCGCCTTTGTCGGCGTTCTTTTCTGTAGATTGTCCTCAGGGAGTCGCGGCTGAGATTGGGATACAGACGCTGCAGAGAGTCTATCCGAGCCTCTGTCCGTGAGTTTTGTTTCTTCACGCGCTTGTTTGCGCTCAGCTGTATGTTGCCTTCACGCAGACTCATCATCGTGGTGCGGTCCCAATAGCGTATGCGGTCTGCTTTGATGCCGAAGCTCAATATCGGAGTGCGTCCAAGTCCTTGGAACCGTCTTATTGAGGCATTTGTTTCCATCCCCGACATTTGCATCTGTGTTGAGTCGGGGAGGCTCAGCATCGTAAAGCGTCCAAGCGTGATGCGTCCGCCGAGAGGCGTGATGGCTGTGGTGTCCATCAGGTTGTGCATTTCTCCGGTGCTGCCCACTCCGGCTTTTAGACGGCTGGCGGTGACATGTCCGTGCGGGTCGGCAATGATTGCCGAGTCTATTTGTATGGAAGCCATGAGAAGGTTGCGTGTGATGTTGTCCTGTCCTTTGATTTTGCTGTCGGTGCCAAAGCGAATTACGCTGTGGTCGACAAACATGCGCAGCGAGTCGGAAGGCACGGAATAGCGCACATTGCTCAGTGTGGCGTTGCCGTTGGCGCGGATGCGGTGGAAGGTGTTGACAGAAAAGTCGCTGACGTGGAATTTCACGTCGGTGTTGAGCGAGAACAGTCCGGAAATCGTGAACGGCAGTTGCTTTGGAGCAAGCCGAGATGCGCGTGCAAGGTCGAGCCGACCTTTGATTTTGGCCTTCACCGACGGGTCTTTTATTATTTCTGTAGCAGAGCCTGATATGTCAAGACTGATGCCGAATCCTTCCATCAGAAGTTTGTTGAGAGTCAGTTGGCTGGCATCGGGATTCTTCCCGTTGAACGCAATCTTTGCATCAGCGGCAAACTTGTCAATCCTGGCATTGTGGCGTGTGTTGGCAACGTAGCATTCCGGGATGGTCAGTTGCGCTGCGAATGTTGGCAGGTCTTTTCCGCCTACGACGTATGGCTTTTCAAGGTGCAGCGCCATCGACAGTTGCAGGTTGGTGCTGTATTCGTCAAGACTTTTGCGGTATTTGTCGGGGGCGTTTGCCAATACCTTGTCGTAGACCACAGGACCTATGCCTATGTCGAGCTTGTCGACCGATGTCTTGTCTGCCATCTTTATCGCCGCGCTTATTGTGGCGGGCACATCTGCTATGTTGATTGAAAAATCGTCAAGAGCCAGATTCTCGGGTTTGGCAATGTCCCAAGCCACGTCGCCTCCAAGACGGAATGGCACAGAATGGTTTATATCGGCTTCGGGAACGCTTGCTTTGACGTTGCCTCCAAAGGCGAGGCGATAGCGTTTCTCCTTGTCTTTGAAATTTAGCGAAAGGGTGTCGGTGTGCAGCGTGAAGTCCATGCCGCTTTTGAGGTCACGGTAGCGGATGCCGCGGTTGTTAACGATGTTGAGGTGCTCAAGCACGAGCGACTTCAAGACGATTGGCGTGCTCTCGCTCTTTTCCTTGCTTGGCGGCACAATCATGTAGTTGTTGAGGGAGTCGTTGACCGTCACAAGGTTGACTTTCGGGGAGTTGACAAAGATTTCTTTTATCTCAACGTCCATCAATGCAAGACGCGCAAGATTGAACCGTGCGCGCATGCAGCCCACGTCGAGCAGCGAGTCTACGCCTGCTGGCAGCGAAGCCTTATGCTTGTCGAGCGTGCGAGAGCGCACATTGAGACCGTCGACATCGACGGTCATGTATGGGAACGTTTTCCATACGGTCAGCTCCATACGCTTGATTTTCACATCCGCGTTGAGGTTCTCGTTGGCAAGGCGTTCGGCAATAGGTGTCAGCCGGTCGGGTGTCAGAATCCACACCGTCAGGCACAGCGCCATTACCAGCAGCGCCGCCACCGACCCGACAGTCCATGCTGCCGTTTTCAGTGTTAGTGCAAGCCATCGAGGCATACGCTTGTCTACTGGCTTCGCAGCCTTTTCTGTCGCTGTTTTCTCTGATATGTTTTTGTTTGTATTCTCTTCCATAATCGATTGATAGTGCAAAAATACAAAAAAAATGGCGAATGAAAAGGGATTTTAGATGTCTGGTATGTCGGTGATGTAGCCGTTCATTATGGCATATACGCTCAGTCCGGAGATACTGCGTATGCCGAGTTTGGCTGAAATATTCTTGCGATGGGTCAATACGGTGTTGATGCTGATAAACAGACGATCGGCTATTTCTTTGTTGGTCAACCCTTTTGCCAACAGGCAAAGCACGTCGATTTCACGTTGCGACAGCTCGTTGCCGTCTAAGCGGTTGTGGCGCGACATCTCGATTATGTCGCCGAGTTGCTTTAGAAATGCAGCCTCGTCGCAATGGCGGTTGAGCGTAAAGCCGATATTGTCGTCGGTTGAGTTGGACAGCAGGGCAAGCCGGTTGCGCTTGGGAATGAAAAATCCCGGCAGGGAGGCGAAGGCGTCGGCGTCGGCAATAAATAGGTCGGCGGCAATGTCGGATTCTGCTGCCACTGCCGATGGTCTTGTCCACGAAGCTTCCACGTCGAACATATTGGCAAGAGTCTGTTTCAGGCCTATTGCCACAGCCGTGTCGTCGGTGATGATTCTGACATTCAGATTTGTCATAGCGTCACGTCGTTAAGAGTTTCGCGAGTTGAGCGCATCGACAAGCGGTCGGAGCACGCGGTTGCGGATGCGGTTGTTCTGGCGAATGTCCTTTTCAAGACTGATGACGGCGAAAAGCACAGCGTGGCAAAGGTTGCGGTCGTAGTCGCCACGCAGATGAATCACAAACATGTTTATCAAGTCGCTCAATTTGTCCTCGATTGAGTCTGATTCCGCCTGTACGGCATTGCCGGCAACAGAAACTTCGGAGTTCGACTGTTCGGCAGAGATTATGGCGTCAAACCACTGGTTGTCGCTGTCGATGCGCCGCTCTATCTCCGTTTTCACCTCTCTGTAGAAATTAAACAGCAACGGAAGGTTGTTGTTTGAGTCGCTGCGCGATATGAGAGCTGCGAAATGACGCTCGATGTTTGGCAGCTGGTTGCGCAGGTAGGAGTTGTTTGTCTTGCGCAGATAGTCGACCACGTCGCCGGCATTGAAAGCTCCGGTCACATTTTCCAGAAAAAACGATTCGTGGATGAACGCGTTAAGGATTGTGATGAAAAATGATGTGTCGATGCCTTTTTCTTTGCAGATTGACTTTATGGTGCGGTCGCCCACACCGAGCACTATGTCGAAGCGGTTGATTACTGGGACAACCGAAGGCTCGTCGACAATCACTTCGCAAAGCTTGGTGTCAGGAGTTACTAATGCCATATTGCTGAATTCTTATGGTTTCTTCGTCGGTGACGATTGTTGGAATCTTTATGTCGTGAGGTTCTGCCGGAATGTGCTCCACTATCTGGATGGCGTAGGCGGCGCCTATCAGCGGGCATGTGGCGTTGTGCAGCAGACGGTCGTAGAATCCGCGTCCGCGTCCGAGACGGTTGCCGCGGCGGTCGAATGCCATAGCCGGAACCACAACAAGGTCAATCTCTGAAATGTCGTGGCATTCGTTGCCCGTTGGTTCGTCGATGCCGAATGCTCCCTCTGCGGTGTCGCCGGGTCGGTAGGGCAGTATGTCAAGGTCGTCGCCGTTGACGCGCGGCAGGAAAATCTGCTTTCTGCCATACCAGCGGCTGATGAATTCATCGGTGGAGATTTCATCGGGCAGGGAGGCGTAGACGAGTATGCGGTCGGCGTCGATAAACTCCTGGCATTGCTCGAGCCGTGAGAAGCATTTGCTGGCGGCAATTGCCTTCTGTTCATCGGTAAGCATGCGCTTGAGCTGACGGATGTCGCGCCTGATGTCGGTTTTTGTAGCCATCACCGTTTCCCTTTCTTTTTCTTGGTGCTTGTCAGAGTGATTGGAAACTTGCCCTTGCCGTCGTTGAGTGCTTTCAAGGCGGCGTTGACTGTATTGTCGGTGCGGTTGTAATAGCGGTAGAACTCTTCTGAGCCGAGCACGTCGCGAATCACGAGGGCACGCAGTTGGCGTGCTATCAGCGAACGGCTAAGGTTTATGTAGTACCAACGCATCGGCACGCCGTTGTCGCGGGCATAGCATACAAAATCGTATGTCAGGGCGTCGTCTGACGGCATCATGCCCATCAGCTGCTTGACGGTCTTGGCGTTTTTCAGCTGGTCGCGGTTGATGTCGACGTAGGTGTAGACATACTGCTGCAGCAGCCCGAGGTTGGCGACGGCGCGGTAGTAGGTGGTGATACCAGTGGTGTCGTTGGGCACAAATATGTCGGGCACGATTCCTCCGCCACCGTATACGATTCTTCCGTTGGCAGTGCGGAAGATCTTGCTTTTGTCCACCTTGATGCTGTCGGCGCTGTAGAGCTCGCCGTGGGAGTATCGGTCGTAGAGCTCCTTTGAGTAGTCGTCTTCGTCACCAAGCGTGTAGTCTTTCTGTATGCATCGGTGCGACGGCGTGTAGTAGCGGGCTATAGTCAGACGGATGGCGCTGCTGTCGGGCAGGTAAATCTGCTTCTGCACCAGTCCTTTTCCAAACGACCGTCGACCCACAACAAGTCCGCGGTCGTTATCCTGCAACGCTCCTGCCATAATCTCGCTGGCGCTTGCCGAATACTCGTCGATCAGCACGGCAACCTGAGCGTCGTGGAATGAGCCTTGGTCATCGCTCCACACCTGTATGTCCTCACGCTCTTTGCGTCCTTTTGTGTAGACAATAAGTTCGCCCTGTTCCAAAAATTCGTTGACCATCAGAATAGCCATTTCCATATATCCGCCGGGGTTGCCGCGGAGGTCGACGATGTAGCGGGAGGCGCCGTCTTTCTTCAGCTTCGACAACGCTGCGAAAAACTCATCGTATGTGTTCTTTCCGAACTGTGCGATTTTGATGTATCCTGTCTTGTCGTCAAGCATATACGACACGTCGATGGTGTTCATCGGGATGTCGTCGCGGGTGATGGTGAAGGTGAGCGTTTTCTTGGAAGAGTTGCGTTTCACTCCGATTCTCACCTTTGTGCCTTTTTCTCCGCGGATTTTGCTGCGGATGCCCTCTGCCGTCAGCGTGCCGCCGACAATCGACTCTCCATTGACCGAGATTATGCGGTCGCCGGCAAGCATTCCCACTTTTTCCGCCGGTCCGTTGGGAATCACTTGGTCAACGTTGGCGGTGTCGTTCATCATGAAGAACGACACGCCGATGCCGCTCATCGAGCCGTCGAGTTTCTCGTTCTCTGCACGGATATCGGAAGCGGGAATGTAGTATGAATGCGGGTCGAGGTTGCCGATGATTGCCGGAATGGCTTGCTCCACAAGGTCCCTCACGTCGATGGAGTCGACATATTCACTTTGGATCAGGTTGAGCACGGCATTGATCTTGCGGTCTTTGTCGAGTGTGAATTTTTTTGTTGATATGTAGTTGCCTATGACGATACCGAGCACAATCGCTATCGAGATAACCAATGGATACCAAATTATGGAATTATGTTTAATTCTCATTCTATTGTTGTTTGTTATAGATTGTTTTCCGCTTCAGTGTCAGTGTCGATAAAAGAGCATTCCACTCCTGCCTCGCGCAAAAGGTCGAGTCCGTCGCTGAGCCGGTAGAGCTTGGAGAAGACCACGCGCTTGATGCCGGCTTGGATTATCAGCTTGGCGCACTCGATGCATGGAGAGTCGGTCACATAGAGCGTGGCACCGTCGCTGCTGTTGTTGCTTCGCGCCACTTTCGTGATGGCGTTGGCCTCGGCATGGAGCACGTATGGGTAGGTGTGGTTGGTCTCGTCCTCACAAACGTTGTCAAAGCCCGAAGGAGTACCGTTGAACCCGTCGGAGATAATCATTTTGTCCTTGACCAGCAGCGCGCCCACTTGGCGGCGCCGGCAATATGAATTTTCCGCCCATATCTGAGCCATCCGCAGGTAGCGGTGGTCGAGCAGATGTTGCTTTATTGAATTGTCCATTTCTTACGCATTGAACATCAAAATGTTGGCAATAATACAGTTGCCTCGTATGCATTGTTTGCAATCAGTCTGCAAAAATACGAATTTTCAGCGTGATATTGACCGCCTGACACTACTTTTTTGTTAAATTCTCGCTATCTCGCAGATTTTTCGTATTTTTGTAGATTGAAAAAAATGCATAATATGGCTCAGAACAAAAAAATACGCGTTGGCATTACCCACGGGGACATCAACGGGATTGGATATGAAGTGATAATGAAGGCGCTTGAGGATCCTTTGATGACGGATCTGTGCACGCCGATTGTTTATGGCTCGTCGAAGGCGCTGTCATACCATCGCAAGGCTTTGGAGATGGGAAACGTGAACTTCACGCTTGTGCCGCGGGCGGAGGATGCCGCCGACGGTGTCAACAACTTGGTGGAAGTGGTCGACGGTGAGGTGAGAATCGAGCTCGGATCGCCGAGCGAGGCTGCCGGAAAGGCTGCGCTGGCTGCGCTGAAACGTGCTGCCGACGACCTGCGCAACGGCATCATCGACGTAATGGTGACGGCGCCTATCAACAAAGACTCCATCCAGGGCGACGATTTCCATTTTCCGGGTCACACGGAGTTTTTGGAGTCGCGCATCGGCGAGGGCAACAAGGCGCTGATGATTCTTTTCGACGACCATCTGCGCGTGGCGCTGGTCACCACCCACTTGCCTTTGGCTCAGGTGCCTGAGGCGATAACAAAAGATGCCATCGTGGAGAAACTTGAGATCTTCAATGATTCCTTGAAAAAGGATTTCGACATCATAAAGCCGCGCATCGCTGTGCTGTCGCTCAATCCGCATGCCGGGGAGAACGGTATGCTCGGCACGGAGGAGAAGGAGGTGATAACGCCTGCCATTGAAGAGGCTTATTCAAGAAAAATCATGGCATTCGGACCGTATGCCGCAGACGGATTTTTCGGCAGCGGGCAGTATACGCACTTCGATGGTGTGCTTGCCATGTACCACGATCAGGGTCTGGCTCCGTTCAAGACAATCGCGATGGACGACGGCGTGAATTTCACTGCCGGACTCCCGTATGTGCGCACTTCGCCCGACCACGGCACTGGATATGACATCGCCGGAAAGAACCAGGCAAGCGAGGCCTCGCTGCGCTCTGCGATTTTCAAAGCTATCGACATCTTCAGAAACCGCACGCGCTTTTATGAAATGAACGCACATCCGTTGCGTCGCCAGTACTACGATAAGAGCGGCGACAAGGAGGTGCTCGACTTGACAAAGGACGATGATGAGTCGTCGGAAATCCTTAACGCTTAAAAACGAAAGAAAAATGAACTATGCGATAATAGCCGCCGGCGAGGGTTCGCGTCTCGCACAAGAGGGCGTGGCAAAACCAAAACCGCTTGTCGACATCTGTGGCGAACCGATGATAGGCCGCCTGATAAACCTTTTCTGCCGCTGCAATGCGGAGAGCATCAGCATAATCGTCAACGAGCAGATGACTGAGGTGCGCGAATATATTGAGAGCCTCTCGCTCGACATCCCGCTGAACCTGGTGGTGAAGACAACTCCGAGCTCGATGCACAGCTTTTTCGAGCTTTCAAGGGTAATCCCGAAAGGACGCTTCTGCCTGACAACGGTCGACACTATCTTCCGCGAGCAGGATTTCCGTCCATATATCGAGGCGATGGAGGCTGATGAACGTTATGACGGAATGATGGCGGTGACCGACTATATCGACGATGAGAAGCCCCTGTATGTGCAGACCGACGACGATTTGAACATCACGGCTTTCCGCGACGAGCGATATGATGGCGCAAAATACATTTCGGGAGGCATATACGCTCTCAATGAGAAAGCCATCGATGTGCTTGCCGACTGCATGGAGCGAGGCGTGGCGCGTATGCGCAACTTCCAGCGCGCGCTCGTCGACGCGGGTCTGAGACTGAAGGCGTATCCGATGGGGAAAATTCTTGATGTAGACCATGCCGGCGACATTGAGAAGGCGGAAAATTTCATCAACAGCAAATAAAGTTTAGAAACAACATACAAATGGCAGAAATAACAATTGCCGGCATTATGAGAGCCGGCGCTTACTCGCCAAACCATATCGGCAACGACGCTGCGATTTTCAACGCTACGGCAGACCAGCTGCGCAAGCGCGGTTGCACGGTCAACATCTACAGCGAGGAGCAATTCAACAGCGGCAAAGTGAAGGAGCGCGTAATCCTCAATATGTGCCGTGAACAGGAGTCGATAAAACGCCTTCAGGACATGGAGGACGATGGCTGCATTGTGGTGAACTCGGGCTACGGCATCGAGAACTGCACACGCGAGCGCATGACACGCATTCTGATGGGGCACAACATTCCGTATCCCGACAGTGTTATAGTCAACACCGACGAGGCTGTGGTAAACCAGCTGAGAAAGGCGGGCATCAACAACTGCTGGATAAAGCGCGGCGACTTCCATGCCATGCATAAGGAGGACGTGAGCTATGTGCGCCATGCGGAAGAGGCGCAGGAGGTGCTGCAGGAATATTTCTACCGCGGCATAAAGCGTGCAGTAATCAACCGTCATCTTGTGGGCGACCTTATAAAATTCTACGGCATCCATAACTCGCCGTTCTTCTTCTGGTTCTATCCTTTCGACGAGGGGCACAGTAAATATGGACTTGAGGCTATCAATGGCAAGTCGAAAGGCATTGATTTCGACATCGAGCGCTTGAAGGACATCTGCCACAACGCTGCTGAGGCTCTCGGCGTGGAGATTTATGGCGGCGACTGCATCGTGTCTCCGGAAGGCGACATCCGCATCATCGATTTCAACGACTGGCCAAGTTTCGCGCCTTGCCGCAACGAGGCTGCTCCGTTTATTGCCAAGGCGGTGCTGAATTATGTCAAATCAAAACTTAAATAACGACGCCGATGAATATAAAAGAATTGAAAGCGTCTTATAAAGACACCCTCAAGTCGATGGACACGGAGGAAACTATCGACCTTTGTTTCTATCGCCCGATAGGTTATATGTGGGCTGTGCTGTGTGCGAAACTCGGCATCAAGCCAAACGCCATTACGATTGCTTCTATATTTATAGGTGTGGCGGCTGGCGTGATGTTTTATTTCAACGACCTTTGGCTGAATATTGTGGGGGTGTTGTTGCTCGTTTGGGCAAACTCTTTCGACAGTGCCGACGGTCAGTTGGCGCGTATGACGCAGCAGTACTCACGCCTCGGTCGTATACTCGACGGTCTGAGCGGCGACTTCTGGTTTGTGGCGATCTATTTGGCTATATGCTTCCGTGAAAACTGTACCAGCGTGTTCTTTGAGGAACACCAGTGGGTCATTTGGGCGATAGCCGTAGCCGCAGGTCTGTGCCATGCGAAACAGGCTGCAGCTGCCGACTATTATCGCCAGTTCCACTTGTATTTCTTGAAAGGAAAAGAAGGAAGTGAGCTCGACAGCGTGGAGCAGCTTGACAAGGCGTATGCCGCTGTGCCATGGAAGGGAAACTTCTGGAAGAAGACCACGATGTTCTTCTACCGCAACTATACCGCAAACCAGGAGGTGCTCACGCCACGCATGCAGCAACTGCGCCGCGCCTTGCGCAAACGTTTTGGGGAGGGTGAGGTGTCGCAGTCGTTCCGCGACACATTCCGTGCCGGCAGCAAGCCGTTGATGAAATACACCAACTGGCTGTCGTTCAATTTGCGTTCGATAGCGCTTGTATGCTCGCTGCTCGTCAAGATGCCGTGGCTCTATTTCGCTTTCGAGCTGGTCGTGCTCAATCTGATGCTTGTATATATGATTTGGCGGCATGAGCGCATGTGCCGTAAATTTACGGAGGAGGTTGAAAATGGCAAATACTGATATTAAGGGTGTGATTTTCGACTACGGCGGCACAATCGACAGCCGTGGCGACCATTGGAGCGAAGTGATTTGGGACGGATACCGCGAAGCTGGTGTGCAGGTGACGAAGGAGCAGTTCCGCGACTGCTACGTCTATGCGGAGCGTGAGCTGGCGAAGACTCGCCATATACTGCCAGAGCATAATTTCTACGACCTGTTGCTCATCAAGATGCGTATCGAGATAGGCAACCTCGTTGAAAACGCAGTGCTCCCTTCTGATTATCCCGTGGAGGAAAAGGCGCTTGCCGTGGCGCGCTATTGCTATAACCGTGCGAAGGAATCGGTTGAGGAGGCGCGTCAGGTGTTGGAGTTTGTGCATGAGCGGGTGCCGATGGTGCTCGTGAGCAACTTCTACGGCAATGTGGAGACGGTGCTTGCCGATTTCGACTTGGCACGCTATTTCAAAAAGGTTGTTGAAAGCGCTGTGGTTGGCATACGAAAGCCCGATCCGCGCATTTTCGCGCTCGGTGTGGAGGCTCTTGGCGTCCCGGCAGAGAATGTGCTTGTCGTTGGCGACAGCTATAAGAAGGATATCGTGCCGGCTGAGTCTATTGGATGCCAGGTGGCGTGGCTCAAAGGAAAAGGATGGACAGCGGAGGAAGATGCCGTCACGCATCCCGAAATAATCAAAAAACTCGAGGAAATCGAAAAACGCTTCGTTTAGAAATTTTCACAAAATAAGGCGCAATTAGATGGTATTTAACAAATATTATCTGATTGCGCCCTTTTTTACCAAAGTTTAGACCATTTGGACCATTTATTTATTTAAAAATAATTTTGCATTCAGGAAAATAGCAGTACTTTTGACCCGTGGATTTTGGTCCGCAAGACAAATTTGAAAACAACTCAAAAGAAAAATATTCTGAAAAATGGAAAATTGCAACGTTAAAAAAGCAGAAGGCAAACTTGGCGTACTTGTAGTAGGTCTTGGTGCCGTTTCAACAACATTTATGACAGGTGTATTGATGGCTCGTAAAGGTTTGGCTAAACCAGTGGGCTCAATGACACAATACGACAAAATCCGCGTTGGCCGCGGTGCTGAAAAGAAATATCTTCACTATAAAGACATCGTGCCTTTGGCAGATTTGAACGACATCGTTTTCGGTTCTTGGGACGTTTATCCTGCAAACGCATACGAGTCGGCTATCAACGCTGAGGTGCTTAAAGAAAAAGACATAGAGCCGGTTAAGGACGAATTGGTTAAAATCGTTCCTATGAAGGCGGCTTTCGACCATAATTATGCAAAACGTCTTGACGGTGACAACGTGAAAACTTGCGCTAACCGTTGGGATATGATGGAGCAGGTTCGCGAAGACATCCGCAACTTCAAGGCAGCAAACAACTGCAGCCGTATCGTTGTGCTTTGGGCTGCTTCTACTGAAATCTACGTTCCGGTAGACGAGAAGATCCACGGCTCTCTCGCTTCTTTGGAAGCAGCTATGAAGGCTGACGACAAAGAGCACATCGCTCCTTCTATGTGCTACGCTTACGCAGCTCTTTCTGAAGGCGCTCCTTTCATTATGGGTGCTCCTAACACCACTGTCGACATCCCTGCTATGTGGGAGCTCGCTGAAAAAACCAAGATGCCTATCGCCGGTAAGGACTTCAAGACTGGTCAAACTTTGGTTAAGTCTGGTTTCGCTCCTATCATCGGAACCCGTTGCCTCGGCCTGTCAGGATGGTTCTCTACAAACATCCTCGGTAACCGCGACGGTCTTGTGCTCGACGAGCCTGCAAACTTCCACACTAAGGAAGTCAGCAAATTGTCTACGTTGGAGTCAATCCTCGTGCCTGAGAATCAGCCGGATCTCTACAAAGACTACTACCACAAAGTGCGCATCAACTACTATCCACCGCGCAACGACAACAAGGAAGGATGGGACAACATCGACATCTTCGGATGGATGGGTTACCCAATGCAGATCAAGATCAACTTCCTCTGCCGCGACTCTATCCTCGCTGCTCCTCTTTGCCTTGACCTCGTGTTGCTCAGCGACTTGGCTGCACGCGCAGGACGCTACGGCACTCAGCGCTTCTTGAGCTTCTTCCTCAAGAGCCCGATGCACGACTACACTCAGGGCGAGGTGCCTGTAAACCACTTGTTCCAGCAGTACGTAATGCTCAAGAACGCTCTCCGCGAAATGGGCGGTTATGAGGCTGATGAGGAAATCGATTAATATTCCTAAAAAAACATAATAAAAGCGAGGCTGCGTCGAAAGATGCAGCCTCGTTTCATTTAGGGGGTGATGACCCTTATTTTTTCGAAAAGATGTTATAATGCTTTGTCGAGGTCGTCGATCAGACGGTCTACATTTTCCGACAGCGTGGCCCAGCTGGTGCAGATGCGCACTTCCGTCATGCCGGGAGTGAGGTGCTCCGTTGTGGAGAAGATGTAGCGGTCAGACAAATGCTCGATTACGCTGTCGGGAAGTATGGGGAATTGCTGGTTTGTGGTCGAAGCATAAGCAAGAGCCACACCTTTTGCCTCGAGCGCGCAGCGTATGCGCATCGCCTGTTCCACAGCGTGGCGCGACAGCTGCATGTAGAGGTCGTTTTCAAACAACGTCTCAAACTGGATGCCGAGCAGGCGCCCTTTGGCAAGCAGTCCGCCGTTTTGCTTTATCATGTATCTGAATCCCGGCGTGATTGACGGGTTGTTTATGACAACAGCTTCGCCGAAGAGTGCGCCGATTTTTGTTCCACCGATATAGAACACGTCGCAGAGGCGTGCGATGTCGGCGAGCGACGTGTCGTTGTCGCTGGCGGCAAGTCCGTAGCCCAGACGTGCTCCGTCAAGAAACAGCGGCAATTCAAGCTTGCGGCACATCGCGCTGATGGCTTCAAGTTCGTTGAGATGGTAGACCGTACCCACTTCGGTCGACTGCGAGATGTAGACCATTCCTGGCTGCACGCAGTGCTCCAACCCTTTGTCGTCGAAATGGCGGCGATACACCTGCTCAATCAGTTGTGGCGTGATTTTTCCATTGATGCCTGGCACGGTGATTACTTTGTGTCCTGTCGACTCGATGGCACCGGTCTCATGCACGGCGATGTGTCCGGTTTCCACACATATCACTCCCTGGTATGGACGCAGAATGGAGGCTATGACGGTTTTGTTTGTCTGTGTGCCGCCGACGAGAAAATGCACATCGGCATCGGGGGCATTGCAGACGCGTCGGATAATCTGGCGTGCATTCTCGCAGTGGCGGTCTTTGCCGTATCCGGGGGTCTGCTCCATGTTGGTCTCTGCAAGTCGTTGAAGGATGCTTGCATGCGCTCCTTCGGTGTAGTCGCATTCGAAGTTGATCATAAAAGCCAAATTAGATGTTTCCGCAAATTTAGTCAGAATTTGCGGAATATTTGAGTCCTTTGATGAAAAATTACCGGGTGGAGTGACCGGTAATAAAAAAACGGGACTCAACCAAAAGGATGAATCCCGCCCCAAACCAAATTTTATGCTTCTATTTTCTCATGCGATTATTTGCGTTGCGCAAGCTGAGAGTCGAGGAAGAGGATGCCAGCCTCGCCGGCTTTTGCGAATTTCTCTGCCAAGTCTCTTGCAGTGGCTTCTTCCTCCACTTGCTCGCGGACAAATCCCCAAAGGAAATCCTGGGTGGCTTTGTCTTTTTCTGCCGATGCCACATCTACGAGCTCGTCGATGAGTTTCGACACGTGGCACTCGTGGTCATAGACGTTTTTAAACACTTCAGCCACATCGCCCCAGCCTGTAGGAACAACATCGACCATACCTACTTCTGCTTTCTCTCCGCGTTTGTTCAGGTAGTCGGCAATCTCGTAAGCGTGGTTAAGTTCTTCCTGCGACTGTTTCATCAGCCAGTTGGCGCATCCGTCAAGACCTTTGTTTTTCAGATAAAATGCCATTGAAAGATAAAGGTTTGAAGACCACATCTCTGCATTGATCTGCACGTTAAGCTCTTTTTGTAATTTTTCGGTCATCATAGTTGTATGTTTTTTATATATTTATTTATCAGTTGTTTACTTGCCGCTCCTTCAAGCGGTCACTATTGGTTTCTGCCAAAAATGTGCCAGCGTGCGGATGGTGTCAATATGGCGGTTGTGGCGGTCGTTGTGTCACGAGGTGACTGCCATTTTGCAGGTTCGTGGAAAAACACTACATTTGCATTACAATGGAAAAAAAAGAAATGCAACATAAGGATATTGTCGCTGAACTGGCACGACGCTTGGAGCGTGGAGAGGCTGATGTGGAGGCTCTTGCCGACGGTTTTGCCTCTTTGCTGAAGGAGCATTGCGGCGCTCTCGAGACGGTCGCTGTGCCGGGTTTCGGCAAGTTTGAGGGGGAGAAGCTGATGGAGCGTGTGGAGGTGGATTCCGCCTCTGGACGCAGGATGCTTTATCCGCCCGAAATAAGAATGACGTTTGTGCCGGGCACTCGGCTTAAAACCCGCATTGCGGAGAAAGGAGAAGCCGGCGATGAGTAACCGAGTACTTGTGTTGCAGGACATTGTCAAGGCGTTGTCGCATGAGACCGACACGTCGGAGGCTTTGTGCCAATCTTTTGTCAAAGAATTGTTTGCCATTGTTGCCGAACGGTTGATGGATGGTGAGTCGGTGACGCTTAAAGGTGTGGGCCGCTTCGATGTGGATGGTGGCGAGGTGCGCTTTGTCGCCGACCCGGATACGGCCGCAGCAATCAACAGTGCGTTTGATTGTTTTGAGGCGATAGAGCTTGCCGATGATTTCGACGGCGATGAGCCAGTGGCGGAGGATGAGACTCCTGACGCTGCCGAAGAGGAGGCGGCGACAACTGTTGATGAGACAGCCGGAACAGAGGACGTGGCGGATGAGAGTCCTGCCGACGGAGCGGAGCCGGAGGAAAAGGAAAGTCAGACTGACGGGCTTGAAGAGAGTGAGACTGACAGCGAAGAGGAAAAAGAAGAAGACACTGCTGAGACTGACGCCGATAATGAGACTGTGACAGAGGAAACAGCCGAGGAAGAGACTGAAGAAACAGCCGAAGAAGAAGCGGAGGAAACAGTGGAGGAAGAATATGATGATGAGCCACAGCCGAAACGTGGCGGATGCCGTTTCGCTTGGGGATTCCTTGCCGGATTCGTGACGGCTGCGGTTGTAGCCGCCGTTGCGTGGTTCTGTCTGTTCGGAGTTGTCAAAAAACCGTCGTCTCAGCCTGCTGTAATTGCCGATGACACTGCCAAGGTGGCTGCGGCGGATTCCGACTCGACGGCTGCCGTGGAGAAGCCGCAGGAACAGTCTGAGGAAAAAACAGCTGAGCCGGAGAAGGAGAGCAAGAAGGCTGAACAGACGTTCAAGGTTACCAATACGGCATATCTGAGCAACATTTCCCGCAAATTCTACGGACATTACGCTTTCTGGGTATACATTTACTTGGACAACAAAGATATAATCACCGATCCCGACAATTTGCCTGTCGGAGCCGAGCTGCGCATTCCTGCGCCGGAGAAATACGGCATCGACAAGAATAATCCCGAGAGCATCAAACGTGCTGAAATAAAAGCGCTTGAGATTAAAAATGGCAAATAGGGTGACGACCGTGGATTGACAAGGAAACGAGGGGCTGTGTCCCCATAATATATAGAAGACCATGAAATGGCCATACGCGCGATTATGGGCATTGTTGGCAACGGCATTTGCCGTGATTATGCTGTTGTCAACGTTTGACGACTTGCGGATTTTCGGGCATCAGATGGCTAAGGTAAAGACATCTCCCGAAGTCGGCGGTCAAGCCGTCAGGAGTGTTGCCGTGTTTGAAAAAAACGTTGCCGCAACCGATACGTGCAAGTATACGCTGCTCTTTGTGGGCGATTCTATGTTGGAGGGATTGTCGCCGCGTCTGGCTGCCTATGCCGAAGAAAACGGGCATTCGCTTTACACGGTGATTTGGTATGGGTCGACAACCGAAAAATGGGGCGCGACACATAAGCTGAGGGCATATATTGAAAAATTCAAACCTGGTTACATTGTGGTGTGTCTTGGAGGCAACGAGCTGTTTTTGCGCAATGTGGAACGCAGCCGTGCGGCGATGGTCGACTCCATCATTGCCGATATTGGTGGATTGCCATTTGTCTGGATCGGTCCTCCAAACTGGAAGCCAGACACGGGCATCAACCGCCTGATTGCCGGAAAGGTGGGCAACGGGCATTTCTTCCTTTCTTCAAATCTTAGTCTTGACCGCGCTTCCGACGGTGCTCATCCGACGCGCGAAGCCGCGGCGGTGTGGATGGACAGTGTGGCGGTGTGGATTTCCACAAAATCGGTATGCCCGATGCGCCTTGACGTTCCGCACAAACGCAGTGCCAAACCAGTGAAAACCATAGTTCTTACACCTGATGATTGACCGGCTCACCGACATATCCAGCACCTTTGGCGCATTTCTTGACAGCGAGGCTTTCTGGCTGGTGCTTCTTGTGTTTTATCCAATCTATGGGTTGCTTTATCGCCGGCGGTCGGCAATGATGGCGTTTGTTGTGGCATTCAGTCTGCTGTTTGCCTATAAGGTGGGCGGATTGATTGCATTGTCGGTGCTTGTCAAAGCCGTGGTCGACTATTGGCTGTCGGTATGGTTGTCGCATATCCGCAGTCGCAGCCGCCGTCGGGCATTGCTCGTTTGCAGTGTCCTGTTGTCGGTGGGAGTGCTTGTGTGGTTTAAGTGCGACGGGGGAATGATGCAGTCGGTGGCATCGATTGTCGGTGCAAACTTCCGGCTGACAGACATCGTTGTCCCTGTGGGCATCTCGTTCTACACGTTCCGCTCGGTCAGTTATATGGTCGATGTCTACCGTGGCGTGATAATCGCCCCGCGGCGTATGCTCGACTATGTGTTTTATCTCACATATTTCCCGGTGCTTGTGGCTGGACCGATTGTGCGTGCGGCGGAGTTTTTTCCGCAGTTGGAGGGCAACCGCCGCATCACGCCCCCTATGCTGTATGCCGGACTGTTTCTGATGATGAAAGGACTGCTGAAGAAGGCGGTGGTGGCCGACTATCTGGCGCAGTTCAACAACCTTGTTTTCGACAATCCTGCTGGCTATAGCGGTACGGAGGCTTTGCTCGCGCTGCTGGGCTACAGCGCGCAGATATATCTTGATTTTTCAGGTTATTCCGACATCGCCATCGGCATGAGCCGCACGCTCGGTATCGAATTGCCGCTTAATTTCCGCTCGCCATATAAGTCGGTGAGCATCACGGAGTTTTGGCGCAGATGGCACATTTCGTTGTCATCGTGGCTGCGCGATTATATCTATATTCCGCTTGGAGGCAGCCGCTGCGGACGGTGGCGCACGAGATTCAACCTGCTGCTGACAATGGCTGTGGGCGGGGCATGGCATGGCGCCGGCTTTACGTTTGTGGTCTGGGGGGTGGCACACGGCATGGCATTGGTTGTGCAGAAGGCATTCTCACCGCTGGTGTCGCGGTTGCGTGCGCCGCGGCAGGTGTGGATAGCCGCTACGTTTGTTTTTGTCACGGTTATGTGGCTTCCGTTCCGTTGCGTCTCGCTTGCCGACACGGCGGTGATGTTCTGTCGCATTTTTACGGATTTCAGACCGGAAGTAATAGAGGCATTCGTGCGGGAACGTGCCGTATGGACGCTGATGCTGATTGCTGCCTATGTGCTTATATTCCTGCCCGACCGGATGTCGGAGTGGGCGGAGCGACGCTTTGTCGGGATGCGTTGGTTTGGCAAATTATTGCTGCTTTGCCTGTTGTTGCAGCTCATCATTGAGTTCAGTGCCGCCTATGTAGCCCCGTTTATCTATGCCGGGTTCTAAAAAAGTGGACGTGCAATCCTAAAACTATGAGATTTTTGGAAGTTCAAGGAGTGTTACGCCTAAAACTTTCGGTTCTTTTCGACAAAACGTATCGCTGACATAATGACTGCTGATGGGAGGAAGATTGACCAGAAAACAGTGGAACGCTACTCGTCTGCCTTGTGTGAAACATTTTTTTTCTATGAGGTCAAGAGATTCAATATTAAAGGTCGGCAATTGCTTAACATAAGTTTGAATGGATTGAAATGGAAATAGCAAAGAATAGAGAAGAATATGGTTTAATAAAAACAGATTTATCCAAGCAAAAAATCGGGGATAAAAAATTTTAAAACATTCTTTATCCCCGATTTAATATCGTACCTTTGCAAACGAAAGAGTTCTTAGGATGGTTATGCAAATCACAGCAGAATGCTACATTCTGTTTATTTCTAATTCGTAACCTCTTCTTTTTATGAGATAAAAACTTATCTCATTCTCAATCACTTATAAAAAATACGTACTTTCCCCTTATCCGAAAGGATATTATCCTGTGACAGGACTTACTTTTCTTCCGCAATTTGTATGATGCGCCTGACGCTTCTATTGCTTTGGTCGATTATGAGCGGCACACGTTCTACCACCACCATAGAAGTGTCGAGACCCAATGCCTTTGGATCGTCGATACCTATCTTGCTGATAAGAGCGTATAAAGTCATCAACAAGTTCTGCTGGCGGTTGCCGGAACTCTCCGGATAATATACGCGATGAATGATGATGAATCGGAAATCGCCAGGGATTCTGTTTTTACGAAGCGAAGGATAGGTGCTTCTTAAATCCACCTTCTTGCTTGCCACAAGATCTTCCACCACTTGTCGCAGATATAGACTCACACGTGGTTCTATGCGGAAACCTATGTGCATCGTTATGCTGTAAAGCGTGTCGGGCACAAGGGTTTCGCAGCTGTATTCCAATGTGTCTGGTGTATCGGCAAGCTCCATGTTGATAAGCCAGTAATGGTCTGCACGTTTAGGCTGCTTGTTGATGATTGAGTAGAGCAGTTTGTCGTCTACGGTACCTTCCTGGTTGGCATGGTTTATATAGACAAGGTTGGAGGCGTACTTGGGAATGCTCTCGTCGGTCTTGATGTCGGAGATAATCTGATAATAGTCGTCCAGAGGTTTGGCGCTGATATAATGGCGGCGTATCTTCATGGCTCTCACCCATACATACATCATCAGGAACAGGATGCCGCCTATGAGCACCGTACACCATCCTCCTGCGAGAAACTTCGACAGGTTGGCTGTCAGAAAGATGACCTCGATGGTGCAGTATGCGCCCATAAACAATATCGTGAGGATTCGCGACACGCCTTTGCTGTGCAGATAGAAACCGAGCAGCAGGGTGGTCATCAGCATGGTGATGGTGATGGCGAGTCCGTAGGCTGCCTCCATGTGCGAGGAGTCGCGAAAGAGCAGGATGATGATAACCACGCCGATGTACATGGCAAGGTTGATCATCGGGATATAGAGCTGCCCCTTTACATGGGTAGGATGCTTGATTCGCATGCGGGGCCAGAAGTGCAGGTTCATGGCTTCGCTCAATATGGAGAAGGTTCCGCTGATAAGTGCCTGACTCGCAACGATTGCCGCACCCGTGGCCATGATGATGGAGAAGAACAGTAGGCTCTGCGGCATGATGGAAAAGAATGGATTCACGGACAACGCTGTCGGCACATGGTTCAGCACCCATGCTCCCTGTCCTAGATAGTTGAGAATGAGCATGGTCTTAACAAAACCCCAGCTGATGGCGATGTTCTTCCTGCCGCAATGTCCCAGGTCGGAGTAAAGTGCCTCTGCACCCGTGGTACAGAGAAATACGGCACCCAGAATCAAGAACCATTCTGGTGATTTGGCCAGCAGTATGGCTGCATAATAGGGATTGAAAGCCTTCAGTATCAATGGATAAGACGCGATGCTGAAAGCTCCCGTCACGCCCAGCAGCAGGAACCATAGCAGCATGAAGACTCCGAACGACTTGCCTATGCTTTCGGTGCCAAAGCGCTGCACGAAGAAGATGATCGTGATAATGGCAAGGGTGATAGGGATGACCGGCAGGTTGGGACTGATGCTTTCGAGTCCTTCGATGGCTGTGGTAACCGTGATGGCTGGGGTAATGATTCCATCTGCCAGCAAGGTGCTTGCGCCAATGATAGCCAATAAATAAATCCACTTGTTCTTGAGTCGGCGCAGCAGGGCATAGAGGGCAAGAATGCCTCCTTCGCCATTGTTGTCGGCTCTCAGTGCCACGCATACGTATTTGATGGTGGTCTGAAGGGTGAGTGTCCAGATGATGCAGGACAATGCGCCCAGGATAGTGTTCTCGTTGATGGTTTCGCCTGTATGGAGGATGGCCTTCATCACATAGAGGGGTGATGTTCCGATATCTCCAAACACGATGCCTAATGTTATGAGCAATCCCAGGAAGCCTACTCGATGATGATGGCAGACTACTGAACTTTCTGTTTCTTCTTTCATATTTATTCTCTTAAATAATAAGTTATCCTTTTGAATAAGAATAATCTTAGCAGGTAAAAAAGACTCCTTAGCTGGAGACTTTTACAATACTATATTGATTATAAATTGCGTGCAAAGGTATTAATAGTTGGTAAGATATAAGATTTGCTTGAGTTTTTTTAATAGATTTAACCTAAGTTTGACACTTTAGGTGGATTTTGTTGCCATTGATGAAAGCAATATTGTTTATTATCAAGTGGCGGCAACGGTGAGGGATGAAATGACATTGAAACGGGAACTGGCATCGCTGCAGCGTATAAGCGACCAATATCCGAAATATATACTTACTCTTGACGACGATCCTTCTGCCGACTATGACGGAATTAAGAGGATAAATGCTCTTAAATGGTTGATGGGGGAGTTTGATTGATGGTGATAAAGCAAATAAGACACGTCACTTTTGCAGAGGCGTGTCTTATTCGTTATGTCTTGGGTCGTTTGAAACCCCGTGCTGTTTCTACATTCCTACAACGTTGGCATAGTAGGCACGCATGTCGGTCCAGCGGTAGTAAGGGAACTGGGTGGTGGCTACTGGAATATGCACCTCATGCTCGTTGAGCAGCACTTTTACGAGAATGTCGTCGGTTGTGCCGCCTTTCTTGTTGAAGAACACGATTTGGAGGTTGGCGCACATTGGCGAAACCTTGAAGTCGGTCCAGTGCTGATAGAGAGTTTCCGGTTCGCGCCATGCCACATCGTAGGTCTCGATGCCCATCAGAGCAGCGAGTGGAGTGATGTTGGAGTCGTGGGCGAAACGCAGTGTGGCTGCCTGCGACGGATTGGCGATAGCTGCATCGGCGCTCTCAATGATGTTGCGGAGCAGTGGTTTCGAGCTGTCGCGGACAGAGCCGTTTGAGTCGGCGTGGTTTGCGCAGGTGGAGTAGAACTGATAGTTGAAGCACTGCCACAGGTCAAACAGTTCCTCGCTGGTGAACAGGTCGTAAAGACGTATCGGTGTCTCCATGTTCTGGAGGTCGGCTGCAACCCAGTAGAATTGCCACATAAGTTCTTTTGGCTCTACATATTGTTTGACATACTGCTTGTCGGCAAACAAAGCGGCGATAAAGCGGTCGGCATTGGTCTGCGACGCCCGGAAATTATTGTAGGCAGCGCGCCAGATGCCCTTCTTCCCGCAGAAAGCGTTGGCCTCGTCGGTGCGTCCGGTCAGATAAGGCATGTATTTCTGCGACGACTCGTAGGAAATCTTCAATTTGGGGTTGAGCTCCTTGAGTTGGTCGCCGAATGCCGCCATACTCATGGCACAGCGCAACACTACGGATGATCGGGCTTCGATAGAACGGTCGCCCTTGAAAACCTCAGGGAATGCGGTGAACATACGTTCTGCCACACCGCGGTGTTGGCGCACGCCGAGCGGTGAGAGGTCTTCGTTGCGTCCGGCTGCCTCTGCATAGATTTCGTGCAGTCGTTTGAGTGCGTCTTTGCCCAACGGACTGAGGGCGCCGGCTTTGTCGGCACGTTCGAGTGTCTCCATCGGGTTGGTGTATTCCGAGTCGCTGATCAGGTAGCGGGAGCCGTGGCGTCCGAAGTGGCTGATGTAGAATGGAGTGTAGCCTTTGGGTGCTTTTGTGTAGTGGTCTGTTGACTCTGGAGCCGGATAGGCATAATACACGCCGGCTGTTTTCTCAGGAGAAGCCAGCATTTCCTCCTTTGTGGTCTGTGCCGCTGCTGGCAATGCTGCCGCCAGTGCCACGCAAGCAATCAATAATTGTCTCATAGATAATATAAAAATAGTTGGTTGTTTGTCTTTCGTCTTTTAAGTTGCTTTCTACCAGCCTCCAGAAGCGCCTCCTCCACCGGTGGAGCCTCCGCCGAAACTTCCTCCGCCTCCGAAGCCGCCACCTCTGGAGCCGCCACCCATCGGAAGGATTACCACAGGTGCAGCAGTCTTGGGGATTTCGTAGTAGATTTCCGATTTCTTTCCGCAGTTGCGGCAAATGTATGTGCGCATGCCGTAGCCGCAGCTGGTGGTGTCTGGCTGTGAGAAAATGCGGTCGCTTTCAAGATACGATGTGCGGGCGTGGCATTGCTGACATTCGCTGTATATGGTGCGCTTGTTGGGGAATGGGTACACGTCGACTTCGCCGCACGTGTCGCAGAGCCACACATCGTAGTCTATCGATTCGAGCTGTTCTTCAAGATCCTGTGCCGGAGTCAGATATTTGTTGTCTTCGTCTTCAGGCAGTTTGTGCATCTTGGAGTGGCAGTTTGGGCATATACGCCGTCTGTTGCGGCAATAGTGCATTGTGGCGAGCAACACAATCAGTGCAGGCAGTGCCATGCCGAGAGTGAAGAATGTGGCGCAGATATACAGCAGTTTGATTTTGTTAAGACGGTTGTAGCGGTCGAAACGGCTTTTGATGCTCGGTGTGAATGCGAGAAAAAGCACATAGAGCAGCAGGATTGCGGCAGCGGAGCCTGCCAGAGACATATAGCCATAGAATGCATTGTAGTTTTCTTGCTTCTCGTCGTTCTCGTATTTTGATTTGAGCTCAGCCACAGCTCCTGGGGTGGTGAGCAGAGAGTCGATGCGGGCGACCGCTGAAAGCATACCGCTGTCGTAGTCGCCTTCGCGGAAATGCGGCACCATGTTGTCGCGGATTATGCGTCCGCAGATGATGTCGGGGAGAATGCCCTCGGCTCCGTATCCGTTGCGTATCACGGCTTTGCGTTCTTCTGTGCTAACAAGCACCAGCACGCCGTTGTTGTTGTCCTTCTTTCCGATGCCCCAATGGCGGAACAGTGCCGTTGCATAGTCGTCGATATCGTTGCCGTCGATAGAGTTGACCACCACTGCCACTACTTCAGCCGACGATGACTGCCAAATGTGGGCGATGCTTCGGTTGAGACTGTCGACGGTGGCTTGGCGCAGCACTCCGTCGGGGTTGGACACATATTGTGTCTTGTCGGGCAGGTGCACGTTGGGTATTTCCGCAATGCTGTATGCCATGGCTGCGACCGCAGTCATGGTGATAAGAATTATTGTGGTTGAAAGTCTTCTCAAGTACATAGTTCTGATGTTGTTTATACTGCCGGCAGGCTCAAGCCGTTGAGCTTGCGGAAAAGGTCGAGGGCATAGACGTCGGTCATGCCGGAGATGTGGTCGAGCACTGATTGTATCTTGCCGTAAGTTGTCGGCGAGCTGGTGTCGTATTGGTGTGGTATGCGGCTGAGCAACAGGCGAGAATAGTTCTTTTCAGGAAGCAGCACTGCGTCAATCAGCCGGTCGAGTAGGAACGTGATAATCTGGTTTCCGGCAAGCTCGATGTCGACAACGTCGGGCGAGTTGTAGATTTTTCTCCAAGCCGTGCGAGAGCATTCGGTGTAGCCGTTGCGTGCCACCGGCGATATGTGGTCGATCAGGCATCCCTCAAATTCACCGTTTAGGATGCATTCTTCGTTGTCGACAAACACTTTTGCGCATTCGCCAACCAATTCTCCCACCACACACGACCGAAGGTATGCCACTTTCTCATTGTCGTCGTCGATGTTGTCAAGCACACCGGTTATGTGCCTGCAGCGCTCGGGATTGAAAAATCCGGTGAGCAATGTGGTCACTTCCTCGATGCCTAAGATTTTAAGCTTGTGGGCATCCTCTATGTCCATCACCTGATAGCAGATGTCGTCGGCAGCCTCCATCAGATATACAAGCGGATGGCGTGCAAACACGTTGGCCGATTTCTCGATGAGCCCGAGCTCGGTGGCAACCATGCGGAAGCAGTCGAGTTCTGACTTGAAAAATCCGAATTTGCCGTGTTTTGGTGTTGTTGTCGACGTGTATGGATATTTTACGATGGCAGCGAGCGATGAATAGGTCATGGCAAGTCCGCCCTCGCGCCGTCCGCGGAATTGGTGGGCGAGCAGACGGAATGAGTTGGCGTTGCCGTCGAAGTTTACAAAGTCGTTCCACTCGGCGTCGGAGAGCAGAGGCTTAATGGCTTGTCCACGCCCCTCTGAGAAGTATGTCGCTATGGTGCGTTCGCCGGAGTGTCCGAAAGGGGGATTGCCCATGTCGTGGGCAAGGCATGCGGCGCCTACAATTTCAACAATGTGGCTGAGCTTCTCGGCGGCGGCAGTGCCTGCATATTTTGGTTGCAGCTGGATATACACCTCGTTGGCGAGCGATTTGCCCACACTTGACACTTCCAGACTGTGTGTCAGGCGGTTGTGGACAAAGATGCTGCCAGGTAGCGGAAACACTTGCGTCTTGTTCTGCAATCGGCGGAAAGGTGATGAAAAGACAAGCCGGTCAAAGTCGCGCTGGAAATCGCTGCGCGTTTGTGCCGACGAGGTGCGGTAGCGCTCCATTCCGAGCCGCTTGTTGCAGATGAGGCGTTCCCACTGCATTGCTTGTTTCGTGGAATCTGTCATTTACAAATAAACTATTGTTGTTTTGGCAACTATAGTGCAAAATTAGCGATATGCGTGCAATTTTCCAAATTGCATAAAATGAAAAAGTGACGCCTACTTCTCCACTGTGATGCGGATGTCGTATGCCATAAGTTTGTAGCTTATGCTGTAGGGTGTTGCCGGACGGTTGGGCTTGCGTGAGTTTGCATAGTAGAAGGAGTGCTGCTTGTCGAAAGTGCGGATGCTCAGCTGCCGCATTTGCCCGGAAGGAATGTCGCATGGCACTTCATAGGTTGCTTCTTTTATGATTTGTCCGGTCAGTGCGTTTGTATACTGGAACTTCAGCGTCAGGTGTGAAATGAGGAAAGGCGTCTGGTTGTCGACAAAGAACGACTCAAACGCGTCGTTGACCGTCTTCTTGTAGCCCGACAGGATTATTTTGTCGGCAAACGAAGCGGTGTCGTTTTCCGCATTGATTGTCTTCATCAACAATGTCTTTTCCGAGATGCCTGCCACAGGACGTGTGGTGTTGGTTTTGGCCGACGCCAAAAGGGCAATGACTGCAGAGAGTATGATAAACGCTTGACGCATAGTCTTAGAATATTAAGATTTCTTTTTTGTCTTCAATTTTGTGGAGACCGGGTGTTATTTCTGTCGATTTGATTTGAGGGTAAACCCTCACTCCTCCGAACACCGATGGCAAAAAACGCGTCAGGTTTACGGATATATGCATTTTCAGACGTCGTTTTTGGATGAGTATCGATCCGTCGCCCAGTTCTGCCACGCATTCCACAGGAGATGTCAGCCTGTCACCGTCGACCACAGAGTAGAGCCACATCCGCATCTTTGATTTGTTTGCCGTTGTGGTCAGATAGCCGATTACGGTGCCGCAGTCGATGGCTTCGTTTTCCGCCTCTACGGCAATAAGCTGATAGTTGAATTCCGATGATTTCCTGATTGCCACCACCATTTGTTCCTCTGGATAGTTCCATAGTCCGGTCAGGTTGTCGGTCGTTCCGTCGAGGATTCTGCGCGTGGCGTCGATGCGCGAGGCATAGCCCGGCAGCACCGTCGCTGTGTCGGGGATTTCAATTGCCGCTGCGCATTGGAAGCAGGCAATGAATGTAGCCAGTATGCAGGCGGCAGCGAGGCGCATTTATCGGAATTTATATTGAAGGCCGAAACTGAACACTTCCTTGAATTGCCAATGAGAATTGTTGCTGTCGGTAATCTTCTGTGAGTCGTCGAAGCGCACGTGGGCATAAATCTGCGTTGACAGGAATTTGTTGATTGAGAAGCTCAGAGTGGTTTCCCAGTCGCCTTGCAGATACGAATAGTCGGAGAACGCGAATATGCGCGAGCTGAGCGAGATGTTGCGGGTCATTGCCCATCCGAATTTCACTTCACCGCTCGAACCGACCTGATGCTCTAATTTGTCGGGGTGGAGCATTTCTCCATTGTCGTCGAGCAGCTTGTAGTTTGCTCGCCACATCTTCATGTTATAGGAAAGTGGCGACAGCGAGGCGTCGAACGCCACGTTGCCACGTTTGTTCTTGGTGCTGTATGCCATACCGACACCGGCGTTGAGCTCGCCCGGTGTGAGCAGCGAAGCCTTCATCTTCCACGTGTTGGTCTGGAAATTTTGCAGCATCTGTGTCTTGAACTGCATATTCATACTGTAGTAGAATCGTTTGGTTGCCTTGATACCGAACTGCATGTTTAACTGGAACAGGTCCTCGTTGATGTTGTAGCCTCTCAGCTCGTCGGCGGGAGCCGAGTTGACACCGAGTTTGTATTGCGTGGTCAGGTCAAACAGCAAGCGGGGGTGCAGTGTTTGGTTCAGTTTTAAATTGTACCACAGATGAGCCAGAAGGTTGATGTTTTTTTCGCCGCCTTGATACCAGTTGTCGGTCATATACGCTTGTGAGAACTGTAGCGTGGCGTCGAAGGCGTGTATCCAGTTTTTGCGTTTCAAATTATGTTCGGGAGCGGCTTCCGGAACTTCAAGTTTGCGCACCTCGATGGTAAGGATGTTTTTCTTCACGTCGAGTTTCGCCTCATATTGTTTCGGAGGCTCGGGCAGCATGCTCAGGTTGTAGGGGACGAGCCATGGCGATTCCACGGCGAGACGTTGCAGATGCTCGTTCTCGAAGCGGTTTCGCCAAGAGAGGTTTTCAATCCATTCATTGTCGATTTCTATTGTCGGCATTTCGTGTTTTGTCAGCGATGCGACAGTGTCGGGCTGTTCCAGAGCCATCGGCTGCATCATCTTGTATGACGTGAACACCACTGGCAGAAACATGATGTTTGGGCGGTTGATGTCGGAGAGGGCGGCGATGGAGTCGGCGGTGTGAAGAAGAGATTCCGAATTGTCCACAGCGACGATTTTGCATTCGGGTGTTGTCCCTTTCTTCAACTTATTTGCCAGAGAGCGGCTGTTGAAGTAGTTTTGGGCGGATGCTGTGACAGCCATTGCAGCCAGCAGCGTGAAGGACAGTGCGTATTTTAATATTCTCATTGTTTTGGATTGTCGTTTTTTTGTTTGTCAAGCATTTCGAGTGCCTTCTCAATATCGCGGCGGAAAACGAATATACGGGTCATTCCCAAAGACGTCCCTGGCATGGCGAACACTGTCGACAGCGTTTCGCCAACTATTTCCGAAGGTATGCCGTATTCATCCAGCACGCCCTTGACTATGTGGGCGTCGGGGATTGGCATAGAGCCTAAAAGAATCAAATCATCGGGTTTGTTCATATCGCAGATATTTTTATGCAAAGATAATGCAAATTGAATGCATAATATCAAGCTTGCTTGAATATTATGCTGAGATGCAGTTTATCTTATGCAAAGATAATGCAAGGAGAGTGGAAAGAAAAGAGCTTGCTCTATTTTCTTTTCCGAAGCGCCGCCTATTTTATCACGAGTTGGTGTCCAGAATAGCATATCATAAACAACTCCGCTCGCATAATATGTTTGCAGGCGGAGTTGTCTAGTCGTTGATATAATAAACCTGTCGGCTCTTATTTTATGCCGTTGCGGTCGAGCGCGCGGCGATAGCGTGCGGCGTTTTGCTGATGTTCGGCATACGAAGCTGAGAAATTGTGGCTTCCGGAGAAATCCTCCTTTGCACACATATAGATATAATCGTTCTGAGGCGCGTTGAGCACAGCGTCGAGTGTTGATTTCTCAGGCATTCTGATAGGACCCGGCGGCAATCCCTCCACGAAGTAGGTGTTGTAGGGCGACTGCGTTTTTATATGCTCCAGCGTGATGCGTCGCAGGGTCGGGTCGCCGACTGCGAACTTGGCGGTCGGGTCGCTTTGCAGTTTCATGCCTTTCTCAAGACGGTTGAGGTATAGCCGCGCTATGGTGGCTTTTTCCGGTTTATAGGCGGTTTCGGAGTCGACGATTGATGCCAATGTTGACACCTCCACCTTGGTCAGACCCAATTTCTGAGCCTTCTTTTCGCGGTCGGTTGTCCAGAAAGCCTTGTATGCCGAGTTCAGTTTGTTTAGCAGATTGTCGGCTGTTATCGACCAGTAGACTTCATAGGTGTCGGGGATGCACATTGCTGGGATTGTTTGCTGGTTGAATCCGAGCGACTGGCAATAAGTGCTGTCGGTCATCAGTTTCAGCAGGTCGTCTTTTTTGAGAGCCAGTTGTTTCGACGCATTTTCAGCAAATTCATCCACCGTGCGCACATTGTTGAATGTGAATTTAATTGGAGTCTGCGCACCCGACGACAGTGCCTTCCACAATGACAGTGCGCTCATTCCTTTTTCCACCTTGTACGCACCGATGCGTGTCGACGGGTCGATGTCGCGCACGGCAGTCAGCAATTCCACTTTGTCGGCAATGCTTTTCCCGAATCGTGCGGCGATGGTGTCAGTCAGTTGCTCTTTTGTCATTTCCGGACGCACATACAGCATTCCATCCCGCTCGGCGCTTGCCGTCAGCAGAGAAATCAGCAATGCCGCGCCTGCCATGATGATGACAAGCGCGACAATGAGTGCGATAAATTTTTTACGTTTAGTTTGTTCTGACTTTTTCAGAGTCTTTTTCTTCTTCATATTTCAAATATAGTAATAACCTAAATTCCGTAGCACAGAATCGTATAGTAGCGCGGATATCCTCCGTCCGATGTCATGTGGTTGTAGGCAAGCGACACGTAGTGGCTGCCGTTGCGGTCATACCAAGTGACTGTTTTCTCTCCGTTGCGGTATTTTTGCGTTGCCGGCAATCCGTATTGGCTGCATATTTGCGAATATAGATTGTCGAAGCGCGAAGAGTCGTAGCCATAGGTCGACTGATAAAGTCTGGCAGACTGCATTCGTCCGCTTGAATCGTAGATAACAACACCGTCGTCCCACGAATAGTTCATCTCATAGACATTTCTCAGATAAACCTCGTTGTTGTTGTAGCCGTCGATGTAGTATCCGTCTCTGCGCAGATTGTCGATGCTGATGTTGATACTGATGCCGAACGGAAGTCCGAACACGGCGGTCAACATAGGTGCGGTAGGACATGGTCTGAACGCAGGCGGCGGCACTGGACGCGGGGCTGGCCGTACTATAGGTCGGTATGGACGTGGCGGCGGTGGCGTTGGATGAAATCCGTGGTGATGGTTTGTCGAGCCTGGATTGCCGGGACGTCCTGGATGCCCGGGATTGCCAGGATTCCCCGGATGTCCGTGGTGGCTGCTGTTCGGGCGGTCGTAACGGTCGTTGCCTGGGCGGTCGTGACGGTCGTTGCCTGGACGGTCATAACGGTTGTTGTCCGGACGGTCATGACGGTCGTTGCCTGGACGGTCGTGATGCTTGTTGTCCGGACGGTCATGACGGTTGTTTCCTGGTTGTCTTTGCGGATTGCTGTCGGGACGGCGTCCTCCGCCGGGGTTTCCGGTGGTTGTTCCTCCGCGGTAGCCGGTGTGCTGTGCTACCATATCGGTTGCCGGCATCGATAATGCCAGAGCCAGTACCATTGCCAAATAATTCATCCGTTTCATAATTCTATAATTTGGGTTGTTAGTATCTATGACCACGAAAAAGTCCGATGGTTTAACTATGAATTGTTAAAATGTTAAATTTCATGGATGGTCGGTTTGTATTGTTGCGCACTGTTGTCAGTCTTCAAAATTTGCTGCAAGTCCGCCTTGCGACGTTTCTTTGTAGAGGCTTGGCAGGTCGTGTCCTGTGCGCTTCATCACCTCGACCACTTGGTCGAAACTCACGCGGTGGCGTCCGTCGGTGAAGTTTGCATAAGAGTTGGCGTCGAATGCACGGGCGGCGGCGAAGGCGTTGCGCTCGATACAAGGAATCTGCACAAGGCCGCACACGGGGTCGCACGTCAGTCCGAGGTGGTGTTCGAGTCCCATCTCGGCTGCATATTCAATTTGCGATTCGGTGCCGCCAAACAGCTGGCAGGCAGCGGCTGCCGCCATGGCGCATGCCACGCCCACTTCTCCTTGACATCCCACTTCCGCACCAGATATTGATGCGTTGGTTTTGGCAACGTTGCCGAAGAGTCCGGCGGTGGCAAGAGCCCGCACAATGCGCTCGTCGCTGATGCTGTGGGCTGTCTTGATGTGGTAGAGCACGGCTGGCATCACGCCGCACGACCCACATGTTGGAGCGGTGACAATCCGTCCGCCACAGGCATTTTCTTCAGATACGGCAAGGGCGTAGGCATAGATGAGTCCGCGGCTTTTCATGCTGCCCGACATTCCGCCGGAACGCACGTAGTAGGTGAGGGCTTTGCGGCGCAGCCCGAGTCCGCCGGGCATCACTCCCTCGGCGTTGAGCCCGCGTTCCACGGCTTTCTGCATGGTGTCCCACACTTCGCGCAGATATTCAATTATTTCTTTGCCCTCGCATTGCTCCACGTATTCCCAAAAGGAGTATCCTGTCGAGTCACACCATTGGAGGATGTCGCTGATGTGCGACATTTCGTAGACTTTGCGCTCTGTTTGCTCGTTGAAATGCTCGTTGGCGAGAGTGCCTCCGCCGATGCTGAACACCGTCCAGGAGTCTACGGTGCTGTCGTCGGTGCCAAGAGCTTCGAATTTCATGCCGTTGGGGTGGAATTTAAGGAATACATCGGGTTTCCACACGATTTCCACTTCTCCTTTTTGCGACAGGGTGTCGATGATTGCCTGATCGGTAAGGTGACCGCGTCCGGTGGCGGCGAGGCTTCCGTAGAGTGTCACTCGGAAATGGTCGGCATCCTTGCCATCCGCGCTTTTCAGAAAGATGCTTGCTGCGCGTTTCGGACCCATCGTGTGGCTGCTCGACGGCCCGTGGCCTATGCGGTAGATTTGTTTTATCGAATCCATAGAGTTCTTAATAAAAAGGTCAATCAGTCGGGACGCGGCTGATTGACCTTGGATGTCGTTTTATTGTCCTGTTTTTATTTTACTCTCAGCACCTTTCCCGGATTAATGCGGCTCTTGGTGCTGATTCCGTTGAGTTTGCAAAGCTTGTTGACTGTCGTGCCGTGGGCGTTGGCGATGGAGTAGAGCGTGTCGCCCTTCTTCACGCGGTAGGTTTGGCGCGAGCCGTCGGCATACGGATTGTCCTGCTTGTGCGCTTTCTCGGCATATGTCACGCTGCTGCTTGGAGCATAGTTGCGTGCCTGTGTGTATGTGCCTTTGTTAAACGTATAGTAGTCGGTATGCGTAGTCTGGTTTGCGAAGTCGAAGATTGCGCAAGGGTTGATTGCGTAACCCATGAAACGCGTTTCGAAGTGGAGGTGCGGACCTGTGCTGCGTCCGGTGCTTCCGCCGAGGGCGATAGGGTCGCCGACATTCACTGTCTGGTTCGGCTTCACGAGGAAGCGCGAGAGGTGGCCGTATACGGTTTCCAAACCATTGGCATGGCGCAGGATTACGTAGTATCCGTATCCGCCGCGTTCAAATCTTGTCAAACGCACTTTTCCGGCAAATGCCGCGCGCACGGTGTCGCCGGTGTTGAGTTTGAGGTCGACGCCTTTGTGCTGGCGTCTGAATCGTGGACGGTAGCCGTAAGGCGAGGTGATGAAGCCAGGGACAGGCATTGCGTAGTCAGACACGTCGATACGCACGTTGTTTGGCACCGCCTGGTGTGCGTAAGGGTTGACGAGGCTGCTGTTCCAGCCTTCGGTATAGATGTCAATTTCCGGTTCCTGTTCGTCTTCGAGGAGCTCGTTCATGAATTCGCGTGTCTCCTGCACCTTTATCTGGTCGCTCATGTCGCGCTGTGAAGCGATGAGGTCATGGTGCATGTTGCTGTGGGCAGAAACTGAACGCAGTTTCTGAGCCGCTATTGTCAGCGAGCAGCAAAGAAATGCGCCGATGCCTATTAGTTTTGTTATCCTGTTTATGATCATCGTCCCGATGTTTTCTTTTGGTTTGCTGTTTTAATGTTTAAAGTTCGTCGTCGGCATAGAGATACTTGAGCATCGGTGTCTCGTAGTCGGTGATTTCCTCCGGCTTGAAGAAGCGTCGGATTTCAATCTTGGCATTCTCTACAGAGTCGGAGGCGTGGACAATGTTCTGCTGTCCGCTCATGCAAAGGTCGCCGCGGATGGTGCCGAGCTCGGCGTGGCGTCCGCGGGTGGCACCGGTCATTTTGCGCACCACATCGACAGCCTCAAGACCTTTAAGGCACATCACAACTACAGGTGAAGCCTGCATCGACTTTACGATTAATGGGAAAAACGGTTTGTCTGCCAAGTGAGCGTAATGTTCGCGGAGAATTTCGTCGGAAAGCGTCATCATTTTCATGCCTATTATGATGAGACCTTTCTTTTCAAAGCGTGAGATAACTTCGCCTGCCAATCCTCTCAGCATAGCGCTTGGTTTAAGTATGACTAATGTTTTTTCCATGTTTTGCGATATTGTATTTTTTCTAAACGACTTCCAAAGATATATATTTATCTGCAAACAGCAAAATAGCAAGAGTGCTAAATCTATTGATTTTCACATTATTTGTGATTTTCACAATCGATTTAGCACAATTTTTGCCGAAAAACCCAGCCTATTTAAGCGCCACTTTTTGGCTGAGCCTTCTCCCTTTTGCCGTCTCGGCGATGGCGATATATACGCCTTTCTGGATGCCTACGACAATTTGTTTTTAAATTTTTAACTGATTTTGCTCCAATCCACTTTTTTGTTGAAAAAGCGGTGTAACTGCTCGGCGAGGATGCGGTTTTGAGGCGTCTGGAGATTGGGGTCGTCGGCGAGGACTGCCTCGGCAGCCTCGCGGGCGATGTTGAGAATCTGACCGTCGGAGCCGAGGTTGGCTATGCGCAGGTTGAATGCGATGCCGCTCTGCATGGTGCCCTCGATGTCGCCCGGACCGCGCAACTGCATGTCGGCTTCGGCGATTCGGAATCCGTCGGTGGTCTCGGTCATGATTTCAAGACGCTGGCGTGTTTCTTTGGCGATGTTGGGTTTCGTCATCAGGATGCAGTACGACTGGTCGGCTCCGCGCCCGACGCGTCCGCGCAGCTGGTGCAGCTGCGACAGTCCGAAACGCTCGGCGTTTTCAATCACCATCACCGAGGCGTTTGGCACGTTGACGCCCACCTCGATAACCGTAGTAGCCACAAGAATCTGTGTCTGCTTGCTGGCAAACAGCTGCATCTGGCAGTCTTTTTCGGCAGGTTTCATCTTGCCGTGCACAAAGCTCACTTTGTAGCTGCGGAACGTGTTTCTGATATATTCAAATCCCTCCTCGAGCGCTTTCAACTCGAGCTTCTCGTTTTCCTGGATAAGAGGATACACGATGTATGCTTGTCGGCCAATCGACAGTTCGTGACCGATGAGCCGGTTCACCCACTCGCGGTTGTTCTCGTAGCGCAGTATGGTTTGTATCGGCTTGCGTCCGGGCGGCAGCTCGTCGATTACCGACACGTCAAGGTCACCGTAGACGGTCATGGCAAGCGTGCGCGGGATAGGCGTGGCTGTCATCACAAGCACGTGCGGCGGATTGAAGTTTTTCTTCCACAGACGGGCGCGTTGCGCCACGCCGAAGCGGTGTTGCTCGTCGATAATCACTAGCCCGAGGCATCGGAACTCCACGTTGTCCTCAATCACGGCGTGTGTGCCGATGAGAATGTGTATGGAGCCGTCGGTCAGTCCGGCGTGTATCTCGTCGCGTTTTTTCTTTTTTGTGGAACCGGTGAGCAGCTCCACGCGCACGCCGATTTTGCCTGCCATGGCGCTGAGCGACTCATAGTGCTGTGTGGCGAGAATCTCGGTGGGAGCCATCAGGCATGTCTGGAATCCGTTGTCGACGGCAATCAGAGCCGACATCAGCGCCACTATTGTCTTGCCGCTTCCCACATCGCCTTGCAGCAGGCGGTTCATCTGACGTCCACTTCCGAGGTCGGCGCGGATTTCGTGCATCACGCGTTTCTGCGCCCCAGTAAGGGGGAATGGCAGCACATCACTATAGAAACGGTTGAAAAATTCACCGATGCGAGAGAAGACAAAGCCTTTCTGCTGTGCCTTGCGGCCGTTGGCGATGCGCAGTATGTTGAGCTGGATAAGAAACAACTCTTCAAACTTAAGCCGCAGTTTTGCCTTGTTGAGAAGGTCGACCGACTTCGGAAAGTGGATATTTTCCAGCGCGTCGCGCAGCGGAATCAGGTGATAGCGTTCGGTCACGGTCTGCGGCAGCGTTTCCGGAATGAACGCGGTCTTTGCCAGCAGGTTGGAGATGAGCGTCTGGAATGTTTTTGATGTGAAGCCGCGATTGCGCAGCTTGTCGGTCATGTTGTAGGCTCCGCGCAGTCCGTGCGGCTCGTTGCCGGGCACCGACGTCTCTATTTCAGGGTGCGCGAGGTTGAAGCGGCCGTTGAAAATTGACGGTCTTCCGAAAATCACGTATTCCACTCCGGTGCGGTAGTTTTCAGCCACGAATTTTATGCGGTTGAACCATACCACGTCGATGGTGCCAGTGCCGTCGGAAAACAATGCCTGCATTCTGCGTTTCGCGCCTTCGCCTACGGTTGTCATCGTGACAAACCGCCCCTTCAGCTGAATGAACGGCATGCCCGACTCCAGTTCGCGAATCTGGAATATCCGGCTGCGGTCAACATATCTGAACGGGAAGTAGTAGAGCAGGTCGTAGAAAGTGTGGATGTGGAGCTGCTCGGCAAGCAACTCCGCGCGTTTCGGGCCCACTCCGGTCAGAAATTTTATGTCTATTTCGTCAAGCCTGTTCATTGCTGTCGGCGGAGAGTATCCATTCGGCGGTGTTGATGTCCATAGGGTGTGTGATTTTGATGTTGTTCACATCGCCGGGATATAGAGTCACCGGTGTGCCTCTGAACTCCACTACCGACGCATCGTCGGTGAAAAGCGGGCTGAAGGCGGTGGTGTAGGCTTCTTTCAGAATCTCAACGCGGAATGTCTGCGGTGTCTGTACGGCTACAAGCGACTCGCGGCTCACGTTGTGGCTGCCGTTGCGGTCAAGCTGGCGTATGCTGTCGGTGACGGGCACTGTGGGAATAGCCGTGCCACACCGTGCCGCTGTCTCGAAGCCGGCGGCAATCACCTGTCGGCTGACAAGCGGACGCGCTCCGTCGTGAACGGCGACAAGGCATTCTGTCTCGTTGATGGCAAACAGGGCGTTGCGCACCGACTCGAAGCGGTTTGCTCCGCCTTCCACCACTTTGTGGGGAACGTCGAAATTGCGCGAGGCGCAGAGGTCGCCCCACAGCGAGAGGTGCTCAGAGGGAAGCGCCACAACAATGTTGATGTCCGGGTCGTAGTCGGCGAATGCCTTGATGGTGCGCATCAGCACAGGCACACCGCCGAGAGGAACGAACTGCTTTGGCAGTGTCGAGCCGAATCTCGTTCCCGAACCGCCAGCCACTATGATTGCGTATTTTTTCATTTCTGTAAAAAATTAGTCTACAAAATAAAGAAAAACTAATGAATTTGCCAAATCCTGAGTCTATGCCGTGGAGATTGTCAACTTTTTCTGCTACCTTTGTCGTTATGGAAAATGAATTTTCGTCGTCGTTGCTTGAGAATGCGGTCAATGAGATGGCCAAATTGCCAGGTATAGGCCGTAAAACGGCGTTGCGCCTGATACTGCATCTGTTGCGTCAGGACAAGACTGCCGCGTTGTCGCTCGGCGACTCGATTATAAAATTGCGCGAGGGCATACGCTATTGCTCGGTGTGCCACAATATATCGGAAACCGACCGTTGCCCGATATGCTCCGACACGTCGCGCGACGCGTCGACCGTCTGTGTGGTTGAAAACGTGAAGGATGTGATGGTGGTGGAGAACACCCGCCAGTATCATGGCCTTTATCACGTGCTCGGCGGACTGATTTCGCCGATGGACGGCATCGGACCGCAGGACGTGGAGATTGAAAGCCTCGTGAAGCGGGTGGAGGCCGGCGGCGTAAAAGAAGTGATATTGGCACTGAGTGCCACGATGGAGGGCGACACGACGAATTTCTACATTTTCCGCAAACTTGCCGGCAGCGACGTGCGGATCACGATGCTGGCGCGCGGTGTGGCTGTGGGCAACGAGATTGAGTATACAGATGAGGTTACGCTCGGACGGTCAATCCAGAACCGCACGCTGTTTACCGACAGTTTCAACAACTCTACTAAATGAATGGAATGGAAGCAGGACACAGTGATATAGACGTTTCGATAGTGATTGTCAACTACAGGGTGAAGTATTTCCTTGAGCAGACGGTGCGTTCGGCAAAGGAGGCGCTGGCTGGATTCTCGGGCGAGATTATTGTGGTCGACAACAATTCCGGTGACGACTCGATAGAACATTTGGAAAAGTGTTTTCCCGATGTGATTGTGATAGAAAACAGGGAGAATGCCGGTTTCGGACGTGCCAATAACCAGGGGTTCGCCATTGCCCGCGGCAAATTCACGCTGATATTGAACCCTGACACTATAATTGGCAGCCACACGCTGCGCGACTGTATGGATTTCTACGACAAGCATGCCGACGACTGTGGCGGTATCGGGGTGTGTATGCTCGACGGAAACGGACGGTTTCTGCCGGAGTCGAAGCGGGCGTTCCCGACACCTTGGGTGTCGTTCTGCAAAATTTTCGGACTGTCGTCGCTGTTTCCGAAATCGCCGCTGTTTGCCAAATATCATTTGCGCTATCTGCCTTACGACCGTCCGCATCGTGTCGACATCCTCAGCGGTGCGTTTATTTTCATACGCACCGATCTGCTGCGCAGCATTGGCGGATTTGATGAGGATTTCTTTATGTATGGCGAGGATATCGACTTGTCTTACCGCATTGTGAAAGCTGGCTATTCAAACTACTATATTCCGTCGCCCATAATACATTACAAAGGCGAGAGCACTCAGAAAAATTCATATCGCTATGTGAAGGTGTTCTACGAGGCTATGCAGATTTTCTTCCGCAAGCATTATCCGCACTACAGTCTGGTCTATGGAGCTGTGATACGCTTTGCCATCAGTCTGCGCTCATGGATGGGGCTTGCTCACAGGTTTGTGGACCGCTTGCTGCCCAAAAAGCAGCCTGAGGTGGAATACTATGATTATGTGGAGGCGGTGACTGATGAATATCTTGAAATCAGAAATGCATTGAAGGTGCCTTATGATGAGTATTGCATTGTGCGCGACCTGAGCACTCACCGTTTTTTCAGCAGCAGGGTTTTTGTGGTGTTTGACAACCGCAAATGCTCTTATTCGGAAACGATAAAGGCGATATACCGGTTTTCGCGCAGAAATATGGACTTTGCAACCTATTTGTCGGAGTCGAAGGTGATTATAACTCCTAAAATGTAGAAACCGACATGCTTGACAACGGAAAGGTTTATCTGCGGGCTCTCGAGCCTACCGACATCGATGTGATTCATCGGTGGGAGAACGATTGCGACTTGTGGCGTTTCGGATGTGCGACGGCTCCGTTCTCGCGCCATCAGATTTGGGAATATCTTAAAAACTACACTGCCGACATTTTTGCACAGAAGCAACTCCGGATGATGGTGTGCTTGAAAACTGCCGACAATGCTGTGGGGATGATTGACCTTTTCGATTTCGATCCAGTGAACCGACGGGCGGCTGTCGGACTGTTGATTGACCGTGAATATCAGCGGCAGGGAATAGGCGGGGATGCGATGGCGCTCTTGTTGGAGTATGCCCGCGACGTGCTTCATCTGCATCAGGTGTATGCGGTTGTGGCTGCCGACAATGCTCCGAGCCTGTGGATGTTTGAAAAGGCAGGTTTCCGCAATGCGGGCACTTTGCACGACTGGCTTCTGCGTGCCGACGGCGGATATGTCGACGCTTTGCAGATGCAGCTTATTGTTGACTGACAGCCTTTTTCTGCGTGTTTGGAAGAAGTCCTGCCACGATGCCGAGCAGCGGCGAGAACGAGCTTATAAAGAATATATACTCCACACTTGTGCGGTCGGCAAGCCATCCGAAGAAAGCCGAACCCACACCGCCGAGTCCGAACATCAGTCCGAAAAACACCCCTGAAATCATACCGATTTTGTCGGGCATAAGGTCGGTGGCGTAGACCACTATGGAGGAGAATGCCGATGAAATCACAAGCCCTACCACTACGGCGAGTGCGATGGTCCATCCGAACGACGCAAACGGAAGCATCAAGGCAAACGGAGCGGCGCCGAGGATGGATGCCCAAATCACGTATTTGCGGCCGAAACGGTCGCCGAGCAGTCCGCCGCCGAGTGTGCCTATGGCCGACGCGCCGAGAAAGGCGAAGAGGCAGAACTGCGATGCTTGTACCGAAATGTGGAATTTGTCAATCAGGAAGAAGGTGAAATAACTTGTCATACATGACAGGTAGAAATATTTCGAGAAAATCAGTATCACAAGAATTGCAAGAACCCAATGCACGCGTCGGCGCGACAGGTGGATGAACGGTTGCGGTGTGGCTTTTTTATGCAATGTGGCGTTTAAAAGCCGGCGCTTGTACCAAGAGCCGATGTGCAGCATCGTGAGGATGGCTATGACAGCCACAATCGAGAACCAGCCGATTGAGCGCTGGCCGAACGGTTGTACCACGAGTGCCGCAAGAATCGGGCCGAGGGCATTTCCGCCGTTTCCGCCAACTTGAAAGATTGACTGCGCAAGACTTTTTTTGCCGCCCGACGCCATCTGTGCCACTCGCGACGCTTCGGGGTGAAACACCGACGAGCCGAGTCCGATGAGGCTTACAGACAGGATGATGAGTGTGAATGTGCCGGCAAAGGCGAGCGACAGCAGTCCGGCAAGCGTGAAGCACATGCCAATGGCGAGGGCATAAGGGCGCGGATGGCGGTCGGCATAGAATCCAGTGAACGGCTGCAGAATCGACGACATCATTTGAAAAAACAGCGTGATGATGCCTATCTGCGCGAACGAGAAGCCGTAGCTGTCTTTTATTATAGGGTAGATTGACGGTATGACCGACTGTATCATGTCGTTCATAAAGTGGGAAAGCCCGGCGCACGCCAGAATGGAGAATGCTGTGCTTTCGGCAGCCTGCTGATTGCCTGTATTTTGATTGTAGACCATTGTTTGTTATTGCTCTTTTTCTGAAAGTTCGAGCCAGCGCATCTCTTTTTCGTCGAGGGCGTCGATGATTTCCTGCATGCGCCTTGACCGTTCGGTAATCTCGTCAACGCTGAGCGACGCGCCGCTGAGGTCGGCCTCTATTTGCTTCTTTTCTTCCTCAAGCGAGGCAATGTCGGCAGAAAGCGAGTCAAACTCCTTGCGCTCCTTGAATGTCATCTTGTTGGCATACGTGCGTTGTTGGCGTTGAGCTTTGGGCTCTTCTTTCTTCGGCTTTTCCTCTTCTTTTTTCTGGAGCGTCTTCCACTCGCGGTAGTCGGAATAGTTGCCGGGGAAATCCTTGACCACGCCGTTGCCTTCAAACACAAACAAATGGTCGACGGTGCGGTCGAGGAAAAAACGGTCGTGGCTCACGATTATCACGCAGCCGCGGAACTTTGTGATGTAGTCTTCCAAAATGCCGAGAGTCGTGATGTCGAGGTCGTTGGTCGGCTCATCGAGGATGAGGAAGTTGGGGGTGCGCATGAGCACGGTGGCAAGATACAGCCTCCGCTTCTCGCCTCCGCTGAGCTTGTAGATGTAGTTCTGCTGGGTTTCGGGGCTGAACAGAAACAGTTGCAGAAACTGCGATGCGGTGTAGCGCGTTTTTTCATCGATTACCACCACTTCGGCTATGCGTCTTACGGCGTCGATTACTTTGTCCTGCTCGTTGAATTGTATGCCGTCTTGGCTGTAGTAGCCGAATTTCACCGTCTCGCCGATGTCGAAATGTCCGGAGTCGGGAGCCACCTCGCCGAGGAGCATTTTTATGAATGTCGATTTGCCCACGCCGTTGTTGCCCACGATGCCCACTTTTTCATATCGTGCGAACGTGTATTCGAAGCCGTTGAGTATCACCTTGTCGCCGTATGCCTTTGTCACATCCACAGCGTCAAAGATTTTGGAGCCGATGTAGGTTGACTTCACGTTCAGCTGCACGTCGGCGGCGTCGCGTCTCACCTGTGAGCGCCGCGTGAGGTCGTGGAAGGCATCGATGCGGTATTTCGCTTTTGAGCCACGGGCTTGTGGCTGGCGGCGCATCCAGTCGAGCTCGGTGCGCAGCAGGTTTTTCACCTTTGCCAGTTCCGCACTTTGCGCCGACAGGCGTTCCTCGCGTTTCTCCAGATAGTAGTCGTAGTTTCCGTTGTAGGCATACACCTGACGGCTGTCGATTTCCACAATCTTTGAGCAGACCTTGTCGAGAAAGTAACGGTCGTGGGTCACCATCAGCAGCGACATGCGGCTGCGTTGCAGATAGCTTTCCAGCCATTCGATCATATCGATGTCGAGGTGGTTGGTGGGCTCGTCGAGAATCAGCAGCTCGGGCTCGTTGATCACCACTTTGGCGAGAGCCACGCGCTTCACCTGTCCGCCCGACAGCTGACCGACGGGCTGGTTCATATCGATGATTTTCAGTTGCGTCAGTGTCTGGCGTATGCGGTCTTCATAGTCCCATGCTCCGGCAGCGTCCATCTGCGACATCGCTTTTGCCAATGCGTCGGCATCGCCGCTTGCCAGCGCGCGCTCATAGGTGCGTATGGCTGCCGTCGGCTCGTCGTCGATCGATAGGCACGCCTCGATTACCGACAGGTTGGGGTCGAGCTCCGGCAGCTGCTTCAAGTAGCCTACGCGCAAATCGTTTCTGAACACAAGGCTGCCTGAGTCGTAGGACTCTTCGCCGGCGATTATTCGCAGCAGTGTGGTTTTTCCTGATCCGTTTTTCGCTATCAAGCCAATTTTGTCGCCTTCATAGATGCCGAACGTAACATCGGAAAACAGCACTCTGTCGCCAAACGACTTGGTCAAATTCTCTATCTGCAGAAATGATTTCATACCTATTTTTTAAACTGTGCAAAGGTACGAATTTTTATTCTAAGTTTTTTTGACGCGGCGCTATTTCAGGCTCTTGAATTTCTTGATTTCTTCTTTTACTTTGGGCGCGAGGCAGAACACGGCAAGCATATTCGGAAATGCCATAACCGCAAAGGCTATGTCCATGACGCTTACAGTCAGACCGAGGGTCATCACGCTGGAAATCACAAGTGTGAGAAGGTAGAAATACAGATAGTATTTAGCATTTTTCGAGCCAAAAAGGTAGGACGTGCATTTGCAACCGTAGTATGAGTAGGAGAACATGGTTGACATGGCAAATACAACAACCATGACGAGCAGCAAGTATTTTCCGATAACGGGGATGAGGATGTCGTATGCCTCAAGGGCTATCGAGAGTCCGGCAACGCCTTCTGTGTGGAAGTTGCCTGCCATTATGATGGGTATTGCCGTGAGGGTGCAGACGAGTCCGGAGTCGATTGCCGGTCCGAGCATCGCTACGAGTCCTTCGCGCACGGGTTCGGCATTCATCGACGCTCCGTGCATCATTCCTGCCGTACCGACACCTGCCTCGTTGACATACATGGCGCGGCGTGCGCCGATGATGGCTGTGCCGACAATGCCGCCGATGCCTGCCTGCAGGTTGAACGCGCCGTTGATGATGGCGGCGAATGTGGATGGCAGCAGGTCAAGATTGGTGACTATTATGTAGAGCACCATCAGAAAGTAGCATCCCACCATTATGGGCACTATCTTTGTGGCAACGTTGGCTATGCGTTTCAGCCCTCCGAGCACCACGACCGACACGATGGCGCAGATACAGACACCGATGATGAAGCGCATGGTTGTGGAGTCGGCGATGCCGAGCAGCGGACTTATGCAGACGGTTGCCATTGCTTCGGTGAGCTGGTTGGCTTGCATCAGGGCAAAACTGCCCACCATTCCCGCTACGGAGAACACCACCGCAAGCGGCTTCATCCGTTTGCCGAGACCTTTGGTAATCACATACATCGGTCCGCCTTGCACTTCGTTGCGGTCGTCCTTGCCCTTATACATTATGGCAAGTGTGCCCTCGAAAAATTTTGTCGCCATTCCGAGAAGTGCACTCACCCACATCCAGAAGATGGCTCCTGGACCGCCGACAACCAGAGCTATCGCCACGCCGGCGATGTTGCCCAGTCCTACGGTCGACGAGATGGTGCTCATCAGTGCCTGGAATGAGCTTATTTGACCTTCTCCCTGTTTTTTTACGCGGAGCGAATGTAGCGCAAGGCTCAGCCAACGGATTGGCAAAGCCTTGGAGTAGATGAACAGAAACAGTCCGCCGCCGATTAGCAGCACAAACAGCGGATATCCGCATATAAAGTCGCTGAAAGCGATGATGCCATCGCGTATCTGTTGTAGAAACGTCATTCTATAGATTGTGTATTTAGTCTGATTAATAATACTCTGTCAGTTCCACCGGAATTGCTTTCCCTTTTGATGCAGCAACGTCGACGATGCGCTGGTTGGGGCTGCCGCGGAAGCGCAGCTGCGTGTCGCGCAGAGCCTCGATAAAGCGTCCTTCGACCACCACGTCGATCCATTGCAGCGGAAGTTGCAATGCCGGGTCGGCTTGTATCTCGTCCCAAGTGAAACCCGTAAAACACCAAACGGTTTTTCCCAGTTCCTGCTTGATGCGCCGGCACAGTTCCGCCACCTCTTTTGGGTGGTAGAGCGGATCTCCACCCGATAGGGTCACGTTGAAGTTGTTGTAGCGAATGGTGTTGAGTAGCTCGTCGACAGAGGCCTCTCTGCCGCCGTCCATTGCCCAGGATTCCGGATTGTGGCATCCTGGGCAGCGGTGGTGGCATCCGGCAAGGTAGATTGACGTGCGGAGTCCCGGACCGTCAACGCTTGTGCCTTCAACAATATCCAATACTCTTATTCTCATCTGTGGTTTTTATTTGTGAACCACGCGGTCGTTAAGTTCTGCCAGTTTGGCGCTGTTCCAGCGGTCGGTAGTGCCTACGAGGTAGCCCGTGATGCGCTGCAGCTTGTCGATTCTGTGGCTGCCGCACTTAGGGCATGTGTCGAGGTTGTCGGTGGCGTCTTCATATCCGCAGTCCATACAGCGGTTGCGGTTGTGGTTGACCGATCCGTATCCGATGTTGTACTTGTCGATGAGGTCGACGATGTCGGCGATAGCCTCTGGGTTGTGAGTTGCGTCGCCGTCGATTTCCACATAGAATATGTGTCCGCCGCGAGTGAGCTCGTGGTAGGGAGCCTCCACTTCAGCCTTGTGGCGAGGGCTGCACTTGTACCATACCGGCACGTGGTTTGAGTTGGTGTAGTACTCTTTGTCGGTCACGCCTTTGATTATGCCGAACGTCTTGCGGTCGCGCTTGGTGAATTTTCCGGAAAGGCCTTCTGCCGGAGTGGCGAGCACGCTGAAGTTGTGGTTGTAGCGTTCTGAGAACTCGTTTGCCTTGCTTCGCATGTAGCCCACAATGCGCAGACCGAGCTCCTGGCTTTCCTTCGACTCTCCGTGGTGTTTGCCGGTGAGTGCCACAAGGCATTCAGCCAAGCCGATGAATCCGATTCCGAGTGTGCCCTGGTTGATAACGCTCTCTACGGTCTGGTCGGGTTTCAGCTGGTCGCCTCCGTTCCATAGTTTCGACATCAGCAGCGGGAATTGCTTGGCAAGAGCCGTTTTCTGGAAGTCGTAACGCTCGCAGAGTTGTGTGGCTGTGATTTCAAGCATATTGTCGAGCTTCTTGAAGAAGGCATCGACGCGCTCTTTTTCGTCTTGGATGCCCATACATTCGATGGCGAGTTTCACGATGTTGATTGTGGAGAACGACAGGTTGCCGCGTCCGATAGATGTCTTTTCTCCGAAGCGGTTTTCAAACACGCGCGTGCGGCATCCCATTGTAGCCACTTCGTAGTGATAGCGTTCCGGGTCGTCGGCGCGCCATTTCTCGTGGAAGTTGAAGGTGGCGTCAAGGTTCACGAAGTTGGGGAAGAAGCGGCGTGCTGTCACTTTGCATGCCAATTTATACAGGTCGTAGTTGCGGTCTTCCTTCAGATAGTTGACGCCGCGTTTCTTTTTCCAAATCTGGATAGGGAAGATGGCTGTGGCTCCGTTGCCCACTCCTTCGTATGTTGAGTTGAGGATTTCGCGGATAATGCAACGGCCTTCGGCACTGGTGTCGGTGCCGTAGTTTATTGAGCTGAACACCACTTGGTTGCCTCCACGAGAGTGGATGGTGTTCATGTTGTGGATGAATGCTTCCATAGCCTGGTGTACGCGGTTGACGGTCTTGTTGATGGCGTGCTGCAGCGCACGGTCCTTACCTTCGAGTCCGTCGAGCGGCTTTTTGATGAAGTCGTCAAGTTTTATGTCATACAGGTCGCTGAAGTCCTGACCGAAGATGGCTTCGGTGTTTTTCACTTCTTCAACAAACGATGAGCGTACGTAGGGAGCCAGATAGAAGTCGAATGCGGGGATTGCTTGTCCGCCGTGCATCTCGTTCTGAGCTGTTTCGAGGGAGATGCAGCCGATGATGCTTGCTGTCTCGATGCGTTTTGCCGGGCGCGACTCTCCGTGGCCTGCCGAGAATCCGTATTTAAGCACTTTGTCGAGCGGATGCTGCACGCAGGTGAGACTCTTTGTCGGATAGTAGTCTTTGTCGTGGATGTGCAGATAGTTGCCTTTTACGGCGTCGGCTGTCTCTGGTGAGAGGAGGTAGTCGTCGACAAACGGTTTTGTTGTCTCGCTGGCAAATTTCATCATCATGCCGGCTGGCGAGTCGGCGTTCATGTTGGCGTTCTCGCGTGTGATGTCGTTCGACTTCGCCTCGATGATTTCAAGGAAAATGTCGCGTGTCTTGGCGCGGCGTGCGATGCTGCGCTGGTCGCGGTAGGCGATGTAGCGTTTTGCCACTTCCTTGCGCGAACTCTTCATCAATTCAAGCTCAACGTTGTCCTGAATTTCCTCTACGCTCATCTGCTCTTTGCCGTTCATGCCGATGCGGTCGGTGATTTTCTGGATAAGCGATTCGTCCTCGCCCTTCTCCGTCGTAATCATCGCTTTGCGGATTGCCGCCTTGATTTTCTCTTCGTTGTAGCCCACGACTCTTCCGTCGCGTTTAATCACTGTCTGTATCATATTCTTGGGTTAATTATTTCAGTTTTGGATTGTGGGTTCAAAGGTAGATATTGTTTTTTAAATAACAAAGCAAATTTTTATTTTTGGAAACTTTTTGGCAATTGTTAATTTTTAACTTGCTTATAATGAGCGGAATAAAAATATTTTTGGGAAACTTTGTGTCTAAATAAGGATTTTTAGGTTTGAAAAAACGGGAAAACGGGAAGTCGGAAAACTCGGTGTGATGCGCCGTTGAAGGCTGTTGGTCACCCATCTGCAGGGATGCTGTCAAGGTATGCTGTCCCGGCAGTTTTTGATGAGTTGTGTCGATTGTTTTTTTTTCGGGAGTCTTGGATTTTTTGTAATTTTGCAGTCCGCAAACAAAAATGATGAGAATCAAGAAAATTTTAATGGTTTTGACAGCGATGGTGTGTGTTGCCGTTCCGGGCAAGGCATTGTCGTTTGCACTTGATTCGGTGGCGGAGTGGGGTAAGTTTCCTCGTTTCTGTGTCAAGACCTATCGTTGGGGCGATCGTTTCTTCAATTCCTACGATTCTGCATACGTAAAAGGTACGGGCTATAAGATGAACGTGAAATTGCGCACCAACAGTTGGATTGACGACAATCGCTTTCTGATTGACCATGACTGTAAGGTGGAGATGCGTTCGCCGTCGACCAACACCATCGGTTTCGACATAACGTATCTCGCGGTGTCGCTCGGCTATGATTTCAACATCAACAAGCTGTTTGGCGGCGTTGACCGGCGCAAGTCGAAGTTCAATTTCGATTTTACGTGTGCTCTGTTTACAGCAAGCCTTTATTCTATAAAGAATGATGTGGGGATGAACCTTAAGCGGGTGGGCGACATGAAGGGCATCAATGAGAAGTTTGACGGTGTGCGCACGTCGTCGTGGGGCATCGAGGCGGTTTATTTCTTCAACAACAAACGCTACAGCTATGCGGCGGCGTTCTCAATCAGCAAACTGCAGCTGCGCAGCCAGGGCTCTTTCTTCGTGGGTTTCTCCTACAACAATCAGGACCTTAATTTCGATTTCGCGAAACTGCCGGATTATCTGAAGCCTCAATTGCCGGAGGAATGGCACTCGAGGGTGTTCACCGTCAAGGAGCAGACCTGTGGCGTGAAAGGCGGTTATGCCTACAACTGGGTGCCGGCGAAGCACTACAACATTGGCGTGAGCGAGGCTGTGATTCCGTCGGTGTCGAAAGGCAAGCAGTCGAGTGTCAATCCGGGGTGTTCGTTCCGGCTGTACAACCGCCTGAATCTTTCTGTCACATGGAACAACCGCCGATGGTTTGCCGGAATTGTGGGCAAGACGGATGTGGCTGTTGTGGCCGACAAGAAAACGATTCTTGCCAACTCGCTGTTCAGTGTGGAGATGAAAGTGGGATGGCGCTTCAATCTGTGGTAGACACACACAGGAACGGTCGGCTTTGATGCTTCAGCCGTGCCGCTTTTTTAGTTCCCGTTATTTTGGTTTTCAGCAGATTGTTCCGGTTTGCCTTCGTGCAGCACGTAGGTGTTGTAGTATGACAGAAGCAGTGTGGTGAGCGGCAAGGCGATTATCAAGCCGAGGAATCCGAGCAGCGATCCCCAGATTGACAGCGACAGAAGGATGATTGCAGGGTTGAGCCCCATTGTCTTTCCCATGATTTTTGGCACGAGATACAGGTCTTGTATCAGCTGTACCACGCCATAGACCACCATTGCCAAAGCGAAAATCACCCAGAAGCTGGAATTTGTCTCGGCGGCATAGACCACGCACAGCAGTGTGGTGGGCAGCAGCGAGATGAGTTGCAGATACGGCACCATGTTGAGCAGTCCGATAAACATGCCCATAATGATGGCGAGCGGAAGGTCGATGATGAGGAAGCCTATGCTGAAAAGCACTCCGACGCACAGCGCCACGAGCGTTTGTCCGCGGAAATAGCGGTTCATGCTGTTTTTGATGTCGCCGGCGATTTTCAGCACCGTCGGTTTGTATTTTTGCGGAATCAGGCTGCGCATGCTGTTCATGAAGCGGTCGTAATCGAGCAGGATGAAGATGAAGTATAGCAGCACGATAAACCAACTGCACACTGTCAGCAGCATTGAGATGCTTCCGCTGACCATGGTCCATGTGCCCGACAGCGATTTTTGCACTATGTCGCTCCACTGTTCCTGCGTCAGCACGGATGCGAGTGTCTTCATGTCGACATATTTCATGACAAAGTCGTGTACAGCCTGCGGAATGTAGCGGCTGCTGCTTGATGTGGCATAGTCGTTGAACAGGTTGCCCACGGTGACAATCTCGTCGATGATGCGGGGGATGAGAAACCAGCCGAGCAGGGCGATGACTCCGAAGAGTTCGACAAGAAAGAGGAATATCGGCAGCACGTTGTCGCGGCAGCGAAGCAGCCGTTTGTTGAAAGCCACGAATGGCTCGAAGATGTAGGCAAGCAGGCAGGCTACGCAGAAAGGCAGCAGCGCGCCGCTGATTGCTTTGAGCAGCCAGTAGGCACCGATAAGCGTGGCGATGGTGATCAGGATGCGCACCACGCGGTCGAACGTGAATGGTCGTGACGTGTCAAACATTGTCTTATAGTCTTTTATTGTCTTTCCAAAGTTACATTATAATTTGCTCTGCGGCAAATAAAACGGCATAAAAAAGCACCCTTGCCATTATTTGGCAAGGGTGCTTGACACGGATTGTGTGTCGTTATTTGCGTTTTTTCAATTTCTGCGTGTGGTCGTCGACGGGCATAAGGCTGATGGCGAAGCCTCCACCGCGGGCCATAAAGATTTTCTCCTTGTCTTTTGCAGTCACCACGCGGCGCGAGATCACATACTTTTCAGGATTTGTCTCATAGTCGGCGTCTTTTGCGTCGGCATATATTGTTGCCATATATTTCTGACCCTTTGTAAGGAAAGAGAAGTCGACGGTCATTGTGCGTGCGTCCTCGTTGGTTACACCGCCCACAAACCAGCGCTGTCCGCCTTTCTCACGGCGCGCTGCAATGATGTATTCACCCGGTTCGGCCGCGAGATAGCGGCTCTCGTCCCAATCTACAGCCACATCCTTGATGAAGCGGAAGGCGTCGGCGTAGCGCATATAGTTTTCAGGCACGTCGGCTGCCATCTGCAGCGGAGAGTAGAGTGTCACGTAGAGTGCCAGCTGGTTGCACAGCGTGGCGTTGACATGTCCGTGGTTTTCAGGATTGAGTTTCGACACGTCCATGCAGAAGATACCAGGGGTGTAGTCCATCGGGCCGCCCTGCAGACGCGTGAACGGCAGAATTGTCACGTGGTGCGGCATGATTCCTGCCGACTGCTGATATTCCGTTCCGCGGGCGCTCTCATTGCCCACAAGGTTTGGGTATGTGCGGCAAAGTCCGGTTGGTCGAGTCGCCTCGTGCGCGTTGACCATTATTTTGTGTTTGGCGGCTTCCTTCACGCAGTAGAGATAGTGGTTGTTTGCCCATTGTCCGTAGTGATATTCTCCACGCGGCACCATATTGCCCACATATCCGCTCTTTACGGCGTCGTATCCATATTTGTTCATCAGCGAGTATGCTGCGTCGAGGTGTCGCTCGTAGTTGCGCAGCGAGCCCGAAGTTTCGTGGTGCATCATCAGTTTGATGCCTTTGCTGTGAGCATAGTCGTTGAGCATTGCGATGTCGAAGTCGGGGTTTGGAGTGACAAAGTCAAACACATAATCCTTTTCGTGGCCGAACCAATCCTCCCATCCGATGTTCCAGCCTTCCACCAGCAATTGGTCGAATCCGTTTTCGGCGGCAAAGTCGATGTAGCGCTTCACGTTGTCGTTGTTTGCACCGTGGATGCCGTTAGGCTTCATGGTTTTGTAGTCGATGCTGTCGAGGTTGACAGCCGAAGCGTTTGAGTAAGCCCATGAGCTTTTGCCAACAATCATCTCCCACCATACGCCCATATATTTCGTAGGGTGTATCCACGACGTGTCTTCAAGCTTGCACGGCTCGTTGAGGTTGAGAATGAGCTTTGAGTCGAGGGCGGCGGTGGCTGTAGAAGTGACCATTACGGTGCGCCATGGAGAGTGGCAAGGAGCCATCAGATAGCCCTTGTCGCCACGGGCGTCGGGGGTGAGCCACGACGTCAGCACCATGCGTTTCTCGTCGAGGTTGAGGTGCATTGTGGAGTAGTCCACACACGCCGCCTCATGGATGTTAAGGTATATTCCGTCGTCGGTTTTCAGTTGCAGTGACGTCTGCACGCCGGTGTCGGAGAACACTGTCGACGACACATTGTAGCTGAACTTCACGGCAGGCATTTTCTCGCGCACCTCCGACAGGCGGCTTATGGTGTAGTCGTATTCCTGAGTGTCGTAGTCGCCCGGAATCCAATAGGCAGTGTGGTCGCCCGTCATGGCAAATTCCGTGCGCTCTTCCTTTATTGTGAAATAGGTGAAATTGTCTTGCGCAGGCCACTCATAGCGGAATCCTACACCATCGTCGTAGAGTCGGAAACGCACAATCATCTCGCGCAGATGCCCGTTGTCGTCGGGTTGCGACAGGCATACAGCCATCTCGTTGTAGTGGTTTCGGATACTCGACTGTTCGCCCCACACCGGTTGCCACGTCTCGTCGAACGACGAGCGGCTGACGCGTTCCATCTTGAACCCGTCGAGCAGTGATTTTTGGTTTTTAAGTTCCAGACCGAGCCGGCTTGTGGCGATTACCGGCTTGTTGTTGTAATCCATTTTGTAGGTTGGCGTTCCGTCGGCGGTGAGGTCGAACGACAACTGCAGCCGTCCGTCGGGCGACGTCAGCACCTCCGTTGCGCCCAGCGAGGCTGATGCGGAAAGCAGAGCCGCTGCAGTCAGGATAAAATGCTTCATAGAGTGTTTTGTTAAGTGAATTATAATTTAGTCATAGGGTAATATTTCGTATTTAAGCTTCAAGTTCGGCAAGGATTTTTTTCAGTTCCTCGTCGGTGGAAAGCAATTTAGCCTTGCACACTTTCAGCAATTCAAGGGAGCGCGACGTGAGTCGCGACAAGTTGTCGATGCTGCAGGCATCGCTCTGCATCTCACGCACAATCTTCTCCAATTCGGCAACCGCCTCAGAGTATGTCAGATTCTGAATCTCGTCTTTCTCCATAAATAGATAGTTTTTGCAAAGATAGTGCAAGCCGAGCGGAAAGAAAAGAGCTTGCTCAATTTTCTTTTCCGAGGCGCCGCCTATTTTATTGAAAGATAGTGCAAGCCGAGCGGAAAGAAAAGAGCTTGCTCGATTTCCTTTTCCGAGGCGCAGCCTATTTTATTAAAAGCAGCCCAACAGTCCTTGTTGTGATAAGAAAATAAAAAAATGCGGGCAGCTGATAAGGCAGTCCGCATTCAGATTGTTTGATAGACGCAAATTTTATTTCACCGGAATCTTTTCGATGCGGCGGATATGTCGTCCGCCCTCGAAGTCAGTGTTGAGAAACGTCTTCACCATCTCGATGGCTTGCTCGTTGCTAACGAAGCGACCAGGCATTGCAAGCACATTGGCATCGTTGTGTTGGCGCGAAAGGGCAGCCACTTCAGGAATCCAGCAAAGGGCTGCACGGATGCCCTGGTGCTTGTTGAGAGTCATGCTGATGCCCTCTCCGCTGCCGCACACGGCGATGCCGGGATAGCATTCACCCTTCTCCACAGCCTCAGCGCAAGGGTGGGCGAAGTCGGGATAGTCGCAACTGTCGGTAGAATAAGTGCCGAAATCCTTGTAGGCTATGCCTTCTGATTCGAGGTAGGCTTTTACAGCCTCCTTAGTGTCGTAGCCGGCATGGTCGCTGCATAGCGCCACTGGGCAATTTTGTTTCAAGATGTTCATATTTTTGTTCTGTTTATTTCGTAGTGCAAAGATAGTGCAAGCCGAGAGGAAAGAAAAGAGCTTGCTCGATTTTCTTTTC